>Ga0181395_1000001_pt1 | contig 151447 bp, 196 predicted proteins | sample 18SPOviralmetaG_FD_130124 | JGI IMG/M metagenome (GOLD analysis project Ga0181395, IMG submission 130124) | Marine viral communities from the oligotrophic San Pedro Time Series (SPOT) site, San Pedro Channel, CA, USA - 18 SPOT_SRF_2010-12-16 | ecosystem: Environmental > Aquatic > Marine >...
GGTAAAATGTATGCAGAAATGTATGACCATCATCGAAACTAATAAAAAAAATACCGTAATAGTCTCTACGGGACGGTGAATTTATGATTTTATGGGTAAATGACATGGGGGAATTCGTTGAATCCGTCTATTGTCAGATACATGCACCCAAAACAGGTGGTACCTTTGTCCGTACATGGTTGTCAGAGAACACCACACTTCGTCCTAGGGGATTGTTTGATGTAAATGAGTCACATGGTCACTGGACATGGAAAGATTACTCAGAGAGAGTCTCAGACTTTCCTAGAAGGTATGACAGTATGTCACAAAAAATCCGAATTAGTGGTTTGGTACGACATCCGTATGACAGATTTGTTTCTCAGTTCAGACATTTATTCACTCTACCCTATAAGTATGACACTGTGTATGACGTTTTATCAACCAGTGAGTATCTTTTAGGGTCTCAGTATGATTATTATTATCTTGACGGACAACAAATGGGATACTGGTATCATTTAAACACAGGAGTCGACCTACCTATCACTCAAAGTATTGCAGTACCCACTAGTAACACTCAAGGATATCGACACAACCACAAGGATGTCAGTGACAAGTACGGTATGAAACCTATCGACACCTTCGACATACCTCAGTGGATGAAACATATGGTACAAGACTTATACTTAAAAGATTTCGAAACCTTTGGATTTAATAAATAAACCTATTGACAATAACCCCCCATATAAGGTATTATAGTAGTCATGGGAATAATTAATCTTAATTCATCTATAAGGTACGGCCCTCACGGTAAGAAACGTAAGACGAAGGCCTTCTTGCAGAAGAAGAAACCACCTGTAGATTTTACACAGACGTTACAATATAAAGAAACTATTCGTAGACAAGAACAACAGTACAAGTCTTTGATGGAAGAATATATGAGGTCGGGTGAGTATCACAAGATTAGTGGTGACTGTACCAAACAAGAGTCTCCTGTATACACTGGAACCCTTGTCAAAGGTATTGCAACCATGCATAAGAGTAATGCAGTCCCTGTTATTTCTCAGAAGGAAGCAGAAGAGATATCTCAAATGAGTAGTTAAATGATATATATACATTTTAAATTAAACATGAAAGGAATTAAATAATGGCATCCCCTATTTTAGAAGCAATGACTCGTAAGGCAAACCTTGCAATGGGTATTATCGAGTATGAAATAGATAAATTTAAAGAAGAAGGATATAAGTCTTCTTTTAATATGGAGAAATATTTAAATCAAATTGATTTTAAACCTAAGGTCGTACAAATAATAATCGATGATTATGAAAGTATGGTCAATGAATTAAAATCTAATGACAAAGATATGGTTGAAGCTTACTCTTATATGACTACTGCAGAGAAACAAAAGTTTACTGCATTTATTGAGAAGATAATTAAAGGTGCAAATACCTATCTTAATAAAAATAAAGTTAAATGGGAAAAAGAAAGTGCAAAACGTAAGATGAATAAAACTTTACGTGCATTAAATAAAAAATACAAATAACCCACAGGGTTGTTGAGGATAATATTATGATACTAATTGATTTTACTCAGACTATGATAGCAGGTCTGATGGCACAACTTAAATATAATGAGGGAGAAATAAATGAACAACTCCTTCGTCATATGATTCTTAATACACTAAAGACATATATCCGTAACCATGGTGAGAACCTAGGTGAGGTCGTCCTGTGTGCCGATGAGAAGAATAATTGGAGAAAGAAGTACTATCCCTACTATAAGATAAACCGTAAACGTACACGAGATAAGAGTGGACTAGACTGGGGTTTATTTTTTGATGCACTCCATAAGGTACGTGAGGAAATAAAAGAAAACTTCCCATGGAAAATGATGCAAGTAGATGCATGTGAAGCTGATGATATTATTGCAGTACTTACTAAACATCATGCACCCGATGAAGATGTATTAATTATTAGTGGTGACAAGGACTTCCAACAACTACAGAAGTATCCTAGTGTTACCCAGTGGTCTCCAAACCTAAACAAATATATTAAACCCGAAGACCCAAAATTATTTTTAAAAGAACATATACTCAGAGGAGATAAGTCAGATGGAGTTCCAAACTTCCTATCACGTGACGATGTCATCTCTGAAAATGTAAGACAGACACCTTTAAGAAAACAAGTTGTCGAAACATATCTTAAAATAGAGATAGATAAAGAAGATAAATACTATCGTAACTATTTAAGAAATCAAACATTAATTGATTTAGAATGTATTCCACAGGATATTGAAGTGAACATCTTAAAAGAATTTGCTGACATTACTGTCCCTAGTGGTAAGGTATATGACTACCTTAGGAAACATCAACTGAATGAGTTAATGACTAACGTTAAGGACATTAGATTATGACAGAGAAAAAAGGAAGAGGTAGACCAAAAGGTTCTACCAATAAACCACTAATGAAGTTAGCTACTGAAAGAGTTAGACTTCCAAACGATGCAAGTGTATTTGCAATTCTAGAACAATGCAATCTTGTCGAGAATGATGAGAAAGCTGCACATGGATTGAAACACTATGCAGAAAGAAACGGTGCAGTATTACCTGTACTACAATGGATATTCGATAAGAATATTGAATCACGTTTACCCGAAGGTAAAACACCTTACACTCCAAATCCAGCACCTGCTGATGATTTAACAGAGAGTTCATTAAGGTTTGAGTTTAAGAAATTTAAATATTTCGTAAACGATGAGTTGCAAGAATTAAAACGTGAAGCTATGTGGATTGAATTATTGGAATCTATTCCAACGAAAGAAGCAGAGATGATTGATTTGGTTAAGGATAAAAAGAATCCTTTTAAAAGAATTACAAAAGATTTCGTAGATATTGCTTTTCCCGAAGTGATTAGTGACTAAATAATCGTATGGTAGTTAATAAATTAAATTTGAATGCAAAAGACAGACAATGTTTCTACAGACGTGGAGACATTGAATGCATTGGTGAGGTTAGACAGTTCGACCCTATCACTGGTTTCATTCTTATCTATGATTACTTCAGAGAAGAAACTATAGAAATGATTTATGATTACGATACAAATAAATATCGTGGTACTGGTGACACTCGTAAGTGGACATGTGAATGGAATGTGAACAGTGACGAAGTACCAACCACAAACAGAACTGAAATTAAAGTGACGGCTAGTACTACTAGTCGTTTATAATTACTAAATATTTAAGGTCACACTAGAGACTATACATAAAAAAAAATATGGAAAGGATTATCACTTTCCGATATGTAAACCTTTCTAGTCGAGCTGTGACCACCTATAGGATGGAAATTAAATAATGGATACAAAATATATAACACCCGAGCATTTAAAGACGCTCATCACAGTAATTGATATGGTAACAGAGAGAGGTGCCCTCAAGGGTAACGAACTCATGACTGTATCAGAACTCAGAAACAATCTAACACTAGAACTAGAATTCTTCGTACAAGAACAACAGAGACTAGAACAAGAACGTATGATTAGACTTCAAGCAGAAGAGTCAGCACGTAAACTCAAAGAGGAACAAGATGCATTCTTACTGAAGAAGAAGTTTGCAGACGAAAGACTCAAACGAAGAGAACTAGAGAAAGAACTTGCAACAGTTAAACTAACACCACAACCAATAGTGGATGAGCAAGAGATTGCAGAACTAAACACACTTACCCAAGCTAGAAGTGTAGAGGATGTAAAATCATCTGATACAGGACAAGTTATGGAATTCAAATTTATTGAAAATGAATTAGAACAAGAGAAAGTCAAAGTACAACAACCTCAACTGGAAACCCAACAAGTAGAATCACAACCTAGTGATTTTTCTATTCCAACTGAAGAGACCGTACAGAAACCTAGAAGTAAAGCACGTGAGATGGCAAACTTAGTCAGTGGTAGGGTCACTGGTAGTGAACCATCAGTCACATCATCTAACATCCCACAAGAAGAGAGTCCCGTCTCTGAAGTGGAAGATGACAAGTTTGACTTCAACGAAGTAGGTGGAGACTGGGTTGGTGAACATGTCAAAGAAGAGAACGTAGGTCTACAAGATAAAGAACACGATGAGTGGTTAGAGAAACATGGTACAGATGATGTTAACGAAGCTTTATCTAACATTGCAGACGAACTAGAAAAAGAAGACACACTATCAGAAGTAGACGATACAACTGAAGTAGTGAACGACCCCCTATTAAGTCTTGCACAAGATTTAGAAGTTAACACATATGAATCAGTAGAAGAACTAGAACAAAAGATTGCAGACAAGAATGCAAGTGCAGAAGAAGAGTATGAAGAGTTTGAAGAAATAGTAATTCCCGATGCAGACGATTTGCAAGGAATGACTAAAGCACAGATTCAAAAATCTGCAGATGAACTAGGATTTGAAGTTGATTCTAAAAAGACCAAACAAATTATGATGGTCGATTTCCAAAGACAAGCAGATAGTCTCATTGCCGAACTCACAGAGCAAGGTGCAGAGATATCAACTGAGTAGTGAAGAACACGGAGAAGATTCCTGTAGTAGACCAATACGATTTCTTAGAACATCGTAGACAACAGGAAAAGAACCATTGGGAAAAACAAAACGATGAGGACTTAAGTCCTCTATCGTCCATCCTAACAGTAGAAGTTAATACAACAGAGTTGTGTAACAGAACCTGTGTATTTTGTCCTAGACATGACCCCAAGGTTTTTCCCAACAGGAATCTTCACCTTACCGTAAAAGGTGCAAACATCATTGCAGAAGAATTGAGTGCAAATGATTACAAAGGTAAAATTAGTTTTAGTGGGTTTGGTGAGAATTTACTGAACCCCGTTTTCCCCGACATCGTTCATGCATTCAGACAACACTTACCCAATGCAACACTAGAGTGTAATACCAATGGAGATAAGTTAACTGTAGAATATGCAAGAAGTCTAATACACGAAAAGGGATTGGACTTACTCTACATCAATCTATATGATGGTGATTTTCAAATGGATACATTCAATCCTATGATGGAAGAAGCAGGTATCCCTCTTGACCGTTACAAATATAGAATGCATTGGAGTGAAGCTGTAAAAGAACACGGACTAATACTTAATAATAGAAGTGGTGTTGTAGATTGGGTTGGAATAGAAGAAACTAACATTACATCTCTCAAGGGTAAACCGTGTCACTATCCGTTCTACAAAATGTTTGTAGATTGGAACGGAGATGTTCTATTCTGTTCAAACGATTGGGGTAGAGAACACGTAGTAGGTAATTTACTTTCACAGTCATTGTATGATGTGTGGTTCTCTAAACCTATGACAAGAATTAGAAAGAAACTTATAAAGGGAGATAGAAGTATGTCTCCTTGTAATAAGTGTAGTGTAGATGGTTCACTATTTGGAAAACCATCATTTGATATTGTGACAAAACATTATGATGACCTTCAACAAGCCAGACGTTCAAATAAGACAACTTAGTATCGAAGAGATACAAGAAGTATACAATGGTTTTAATTTTGAAAAGAAAATAAAAGACCCCGATTGGGAAAACTTTTTTCCGTGGGGAATCGAAGAACGTATCGAAACAGAAACAGGTGTAAAGATTCTCTTTGCATATCCTAAGGACATGTTGAACCATTTGGTTCGTGGACGTAGTCAATCTATATACAAGAAAGAACCATGGACTACTCTATGGTTACAAAACGTTATTGAGAAGGATAGTGTCTTCTATGACATAGGTGCAAACTGTGGTCAGTATAGTTTGTATGCATCTCAGTTAGGTTGTGACAGTATCTATGCATTTGAACCTCATGTAAGAAACTTTGGTTTCCTTGTAGACAACATTGTGATGAATGATTGCAGTAATGTAATTTTTCCAATGAACGTACCAGTGTCAGATGAAGTGTCGTATAAGATATGGAATCAAGGTATGAGAGGTGGAGAAGGTGTATCCAGTGAGATAACTTCTAAAAATAAATCAGTCAAGACAAGACTAGTACAAGAGACACTAGATAATTTAGTTTACAAACACGGACTACAATCACCCACTATTTTAAAGATAGATGTAGACGGAACAAATGATACGTCAATTATTGACGGTGGATGGAAGTGTATAGGTGCAAGTGTAAAACACATCATGATTGAAGTGTTTAAAGATAATCCTAGATTCGAAGTTGCAAAAGAATTGTTAACTGGTATGGGATTTAAAATTAACCACGAAATGACAGACTCTGTTTATGAGTATAGACAGAACTCAAATAGAGGTGGTCAAACGGAGATATTTTTCGAAAGATGATAGTAGGAATAACAGGTAAAGAAGACAGAGGATTATCAAGTATAATCGGTAAGACACTTATGGAAACACCCCACAAGGGTGAGACCATTACAGTGAAGTATATGCACACTGATGATATTATTATGAACGGAGTAGGGGCATGGGTGTTTGACGAAAGTAACCCAAACCACTTAGACGTACTAATTAATAATGCACATCAAGATTTTGACCAAACAAATATTGTAGATATTGTATACAATTCAAGTTGGAGACATGACCCTAGTAAATACTTAATCAACATTGGTAGTCGTGCATCACAACCAAACATATCTAAGGGATACCTCTATGCGGCACAGAAAGCCTCTCTAACACATTTTTGTAATAACTTGACATACAACTCAGATAAAAAGTTTAAGATGTCTACAGTCAATCTAGGACTCCTGAATCACAATGATTTACCTAGTCTTAGACAACAAGACATTGCTGGTATGATTTACCATTTAGTTACATCATATCCATCAATAGAGATACCCGAAATTACAATACAAGCACATGCAAACTATAGTGATGTGCAAAGTGATAAAGCAATGTTATTAGACTTGGAAAGGAATGGACTTCTTAAATAAAAAATATACACACACCCGACAAGCTAGCAATGAAGACGAATGGTGTTGTAGGGTTCCGTGGAAAGAGACAAACCTGATGGGTATGAGAGAATCACCAAGTGTGTTGTTTTCCTTTATCATAAACAATGATGACCACTTATGTGTCTTCACACATGACGAATGGTATATTCATGAAGATTTATTTAACCCTAGAGAAAACTGGAAAATGACTTTTGGTCTTTGGGATAACACTAAACAGATGTTTAGTATAGATAATTTTCATGCAGAACCGATGGGATTATATGTACCCAAGAAACCCTTACGAAATTTAGGTTATGTAGTAGGTGATAGTCTTAATATGACTTATCATACTGATACTATAAATAATGAGAGAAATCTCAAGATATGGAGAAAAGAAATATGATAGAAATATACGGTAAACCAAGTTGTCCTTTCTGTGACAAAGCAAAGAGTCTTTGTGAGAGAGAAGGATATTCTTACGAATACAAATCGTTAGGACAAGACTATACAACTGAACAGTTGTTTGAGGTATTTCCAACTGCAAGAACATTTCCACAAATACGTGTGGATGATATAAATATAGGTGGATACACAGAACTTGCCGCATGGCATCAAGGACGTGTTGGAGCAATAGATGTATAATGGATGATTTTAATTACAACGATTTTGGTTTTACTGCAGTAGACAGTGATGACCTTATAAAGTTAGATGAGAAAGTTAGTAAGACAGCTGCATCTAGTGAAGAGAACCAAGAACTAGTAGATGTATTATCTACAAAGTTAACTAAACTGGATGAGTTTATTAGACCACTTCTTGAAAACCTTGCAAAGGATTCAGACAAGGATTATATATATTGGCCAAACAGAATCGACATAGTTCGTAAACAAATAGATTATCTAAATAGTATCATAGAGGGATAACATATGGCAATTACATTTACAGAAAAACTTTACCCGTTAGTCAACCAAAGCGTAGAAGGACTAAAGGTTAATATAGATAATGAAATCTTTAATGATGATGGGAACATGAAATTCAACGATTGGAGTGTTCTTTCATTAAAACCAGGCTACTTTACTAATACAGTTATAAACAATAACTTAGTAAGTGTAAATACTGTTCAAGAAGATGACCATGTAAAAATTAATCATGTCTTTGCAGACGGTGGTGAGTTTATGTTGAAACATTGTCTAATGACTGGTTGGCATAACCAAAATATGCCTGATGATGTCGAAATAGTAGATGTATCTTCAAACTACACATGGTTTGATTCAGAGCAATCTCTTAGTATTCAAATGTATAACATCGATGAATCAGCAGGTGACCATGTCAGTGGAAACTCTCGTGGTATGGTTGAAATGGGTGAGTACATGCATACAAGAAGAAATATGCAAATTGAAGTTAGTGATGTAAACAATGCACACTACCAAGAATGGTTAACTCATTACAAAGCTGCAATCACAGCAGGTAAGTGTTCTAAATCTCTCCTACACGAATCAGACCCCGACCATGCAAATGACGCTCCATGGGCATATGATGTAGACATTGCATCTTTGTTTGAAACGATGCGTGAAGAAGCACCAACAGAATAATTTAATTTATTTTCAAAAACCCCTTTACAATAGACTGCATAATTTAGTATTATACAATCTATGAAAACAAAATATATAATTAAACTCGGTCAAGATATGATTGACCAACTAGAATATCACGGACTCTTCTCTGAGGACGATACTAAATGGAATGATTCAGTCGTACTAGGAAACAAACTTGTTTCTATTGGTATGCCGTGGGGTCTCCAAAGTATAAATGATTTAACCCAAAATGAAAAAGACATAGTCATGGAGTATCTTGAGATGAGACGTATCGAACGTCAAATCAATGAAGAATTATCACTCTGAGACTTGACAATGGGTCTCACTTTTTAGTATACTATAAGAATGATAGATATATTAAAAAAGAACGGTCTACTAGATTCTGATTTCATTCAGCCTTTAGTGGTTTTATTAGTGTTAATAATTATAGGAGAAGTGATATGATAAATGGTATCATGGGTGAACACATAGCATCATCCCAACCAATAGAAATTCCTCTAAACAGTAAAGAAATGCAACTTGCACTATACAATGGTGATGGTAACATCATGAATTGGTGTTGGGAACAGATGTGTGAGTCTGTTATGCATAGAGAAGGTATACAGATTATAGGTGCAATTGATATCGACTTCATTGTTATCAATGGTGAGAAAAAAAGATTCCATTAGACTTGACAATGGGTATCACTTTTTAGTATACTATAAGAGTAATAGATTAAAGGAGAAATTATGACATATTTAAATCACATCAAGAACGGGACTTCAAGAACTTATGTTGTCACTACTCAGAATTTAGAAGAGTATGGTGAGAACTTTCATAAGTTCAAGGGTGGTTCAGTCTACTCTGTACACTTCAGTGTAGAGAAACTCATCTTTGAAGAAGATGCATATGGTGAGGGTCAACACTCTTATTACGAGAACCCTAGTTTGACTGAGGCAAGTGTGGCTGCATTGGTTATGAAACATGTGAACAGGTTCAATGGAATGAATGGTTCATTTGACTACATTACCAATATCGAGGTTGTGGAGAGTCCGTTTGATACTCCCGACCATCCCGAATGGAACGGTCATGCAGACCAACTTATTTCAGAGATTGCAGAATCTCAGTTGGAGGTTGCATAATGATTATTAAAGATTACGAAGTGTGTTCTCCCGATATGACATCGGGTGGAACTTCCCTACAGGGATACAAAACAACAACCTATGATAGGTTGATTGAGGTTCTTGGCCCACCTACATTCACAAGTGCAGACCCAAATGATAAGGTCAATTGTGAGTGGGTCATCGATGCAAAGTATTACGATGCAGACACCATCGATGGAATCGACAAAGACGACTGGGAATATGAAACAGTCACAATTTATAATTGGAAGGATGGAAGAGTTCCTTTAGAAGAATATGATTGGCACGTTGGTGGTAAATCAATATGGGCAACTGATGTAGTTGACTTGATTCTAGACAGTTATAACAAAAATGGATATAATTACAATGGAGAAAGATATGTCGCTTAATTATGAAAGTGCAAAATTAATTGCACAATGTACAGACGGTAAGTTATCAGCAGATGACGTTTTTAATCTTGCAACTTATGGAACAACTAATGCACAGGACATGAATCCTAATCAAGGTGAACTTGACTTAGAGAAAAACTCATGTGTCTGTGGAGAAGAAGATTGTCCCGATGAGTATGCACATACAACGAGTGGGTATTAATATGGAACAGGAAGTAGTACAGATTAGTGCAATTGGTGGGTTTTTATTATGTGTGATTATGATATCATTAACCTTCGCAGGTTTACATATCAACAAACCCTTTCCATGGGAAAAACGAAAAGATGGAGATGATGTTGAAAAGTAAGTGGGGTGATGCTATTGACAGTCAAATGAAATACAATGGTAAGAATATGTTTAAGTCATTCTTAACTGGTATGATGTTTGGTGCAATGCTCATGTCACTATTACTGTTTCCACAAACGGTAAAAGCATATGATGCTAACGGAGAAGTTTTTTGCATGGCAAAGAACATATACTTTGAAGCTGGTAACCAACCTGTAGCAGGTAAGGTTGCAGTTTCACTTGTTGTATTAAACAGGGTTGAACATAACTCTTATCCCGACAATGTGTGTGATGTTATCTATCAGGCACTATGGAAGGAAAACTGGAAAGGTAATCTTACACCAGTTAGACATAAGTGTCAGTTCAGTTGGTTCTGTGATGGTAAATCAGACGACCCTGTTGATAGTGCAACGTGGATGTTTTCACTTGCAACTGCATCAAGAGTTTTAAATGGAGACTTTGCAGACTTCACTGAAGGTGCAACACACTATCATGCAGATACGGTATATCCATATTGGGCAGACTCATTGAATGAGACTGTAATTATTAACAACCACATATTTTATAAATGATGTATGATACAGTAGAAAAATTTAGAGAGTTCCTTTCAGATACGGACTATATTAATAATGGTGTTCAACATAAGTATGCATTTCCAAATGGTTATGGTGCAAGTGTAGTAAAACACGATTTCAGTTATGGTGGTAAGAATGGATTATGGGAACTTGCAGTTCTCAACGAAGGTGAGTTGGATTTCTCAACCGTTATAACACATGATGTTATTGGACACCTCTCATGGAAAGAAGTAGAAAAAGTTTTAGAAAATATAAAAAACCTCTAGACAATCTTAGAGTTTTATATTATACTAAATATATTATAGTAAATCAGAGGAAGGCAAACACCGTCCTCACCAAAAACAGGAGAATTTATGATTGACTTAATCGTCCCCTTGGACAAATCAAACCCGTTCACTGAAGAACACTTAAAACTTCACGTTGAACATTTTCAAAAAACAAGATACCCAATCCTTTCTAAGGAATTCGATTCTATCGAACTATCGGGTAACTCACCACGTATTCTATCTAGAAGTATTGTCAATAACCAATTAGGTGATGATACCTTTGGACAGGAATCAAGAGCAGGTGGAGCTCACACTAAACAAGAAGAGAATGACCTCTACTCTAGTTTCGATGATGGGTTCGACTTACTAGAACCACTTTCATGTGTGTTTCAACCCGACCCTAGTGTAGAGTATTATGAATACATTACAGGTCACGGTAGAGATAGAGTCTTCGATAAAAAGTTTATTGATGACATCATGGCATACGTGTTTGTACCTAAGGTAGGTGCATCCGATTCTAGAATCAAAGATAACTTATCAGTAGCAGGTCAGTTGTCACAAGATAAGAAAAGAACTTACACTCCAATCAAGACTCAAGATATCAAGACTGAGTGTCTTAGAGCAGTCAAGAATGGATGGATATCATTCAAAGGTAAGAATGAGAGACAAGCATTCGACACTGTAATGAGTAGGATAGATGAGATGTGTGAGAGACGACCATTCAGTAATAGAGATGCAACACTGGTTGCACTATCAGTAATGATGCAATCAGAAAGTTATGAAGGATTGAGAGCAATACCTTTTGATAACAACCAAGCAAAAGGATGGTGTAAGGAAAACAACTATGTTCCTGTATATGAAAAAGGTATAGACATAACAGATGATACAAAGATTATCTACTTCCCTACATCTTATGACCTTGCACACAAACACTTACTTGCATCTTGTAAGATAGCAGTCGACAATGATGTTGAAGTAAGGATGGTTTTTCACGCAGGGGTATTGACATCAGACCCCGAAGAACAGTATAATAAAAGAACACTAAAATGTCACATCGATGTTAAGGAATCAATTGAGAATGTACGTTCATGTTTCAACGAAGGTGGAAAGTTGAAGAGAGGTAAAGTTAAGATGTATGGTATGATACCAGCAATCGAGAAACTTCACAACTTAGATAAACTAAACATCTTTGATAGAACTTCAAATGACGGTACATTCAAGGTATTTAAATAATTATGAATATATTTTATCTGAACGAAGACCCTGTAGTCTCATCACACTTACACTGTGACAAACATGTAGTCAAGATGGTTATCGAGTATGCACAAATGTTATCGACTGCACATCGTATACTAGACGGTGAGGAGTACCTAGACAAGACTGCAAATGGTAGAAACATTAAACGTTATCGTTTGCAAGACAGAAAAATGCAGAGTGTATTATACAAAGCTTCACACATCAAACACCCAAGTGCAATATGGGTTCGTGAAAATGCAATCCAGTATCAATACATGTACGATATGTTTATTGCACTATGTGATGAGTATACTTACCGTTATGGTAGAGTACATGAAACAGATAGAAAACTTAGAGTGTTACTCGACCAACTACCCATGAATATTGAATTGGGTAGTTGGAGAGAACCTCCACAGTGTATGCCCGATGATGTTAAGACTGATAAGTCTATTGATGCATACCATAAATACTATCAGGTCTACAAGAAAGATTTTGCAAAGTGGACTGATAGACCAATACCTAATTTTATGAGCAAGTGATGCCCCTATACGATTTTTTAAATAATGAAACAAGTGAGATTGAAGAACATTCAATGTCATATACTAAACTTGACCAGTTCAAGTTAGACAACCCACACCTTAAACAAGTAATACTTGGAACACCTTCCATCGTAGGTGGTCATGGTGACAGAGTAAAAGCAGACGATGGTTTCAAAGAAGTGTTAAGTAAAGTTGCAGATGCAAACAAAGGTTCTAACCTAGACCAGTATCGTAAACGTAGTGCAAAAGAAATAAAGAGTAAGGAAATTATTCAAAAACATATTGACTTACAGTCGAGGAAGAAGTAAAATGATAGAACCAATGAGATATTATTACGACATACATGACCTAGAACATATCGAAAATGTTTATTCGGAACAAACCGATGGTGGTCAAAGAATGTATAATACACCCGATGGTAACAAGTACCCAAGTGTTACTACTGTAATCGGATTAGAAACAAGAGAACACATCAAGTTGTGGAGACAACGTATTGGTGAAGAGAAAGCAAACAGGATTACAGCAGGTGCATCGAGACGTGGTACTAAGATGCATAATATCTTTGAAAATTACTTACGTGCAGAGACAGATGATATCGGTATCGAAAATCCCTTACAACTAGAAATGTTTAATGCAGTGCAACCAGTGTTGGATGAGATTCAACCTATTGCACTTGAAGCACCTCTATGGTCTGATGAGTTACGTATGGCAGGTCGTGTAGACTGTATCGGTGTGTTCCAAGATGAACTATGTATCATTGACTTCAAGACAAGTGCAAAACACAAAGATGAGAAATACATCAAATCATACTTTATGCAAGAGACAGCTTATGCATGTATGGTAAACGAATTGACGGGTGAACAACCAACTAATCTTGTGACTATCGTTGCAATCGAAGGTGGGTATTCACAAATGTTTATGACAGAACCTTACGGATACATTAACGACTTAGTTAAGTTACGTGGGAGATATGAATCTTTATACGGAGTATAGTATGATAACAAAAAAAGAATTCTCAAATGAGGTCGAAGAAATCCTAGGTAGGAGTAGAGATGCAAGTAAAGATGTGATGGGTGCAATTATTAAAGTATGTGAAACCAATAACATTGAACCCGAAAGTGCAAAGAGACTTTTAACCCCGACACTAAAAGAACGGTTAGAGGCAGAAGCAAACAAACTTAGATTAATTAATCGAGGAACATCCAGTCAAGGTGTTCTTCCAGTATAGGAGTATATTATGGATAAAGGTGACATCGTCACAATAGTGACAACAAGTGGAGAGTATGTAGGTAAGTTAAATGCATTGAACGAAGATGGTTCTGTGCAAATTACAGACCCACGTATGATTCTATCGAATCCCGAAACAGGTCAGATGGGATTTGCAAAAGGTATTGCAGTAACAGGAGAAGAGAATCCTAACGATGTAGTATTTTCTTCGATAGTGTTTATGACCCCAACTAATGAAAAAGTTGCAGACGCTTTCAAAGAATCAACAGGACAAATTCAAGTACCAAAATCTAAGATTATATCCTAGATGACAAGTCGTGAAGGATATGATGCATATCAACTTTATCTTGGAATAAAGTTACACTTCTATTCAGACTACGACTTTGTAAAGTATAATGGTAAAGTAAGAGGAGACATCAATGCATTTCTTAAAAGAAAAGATAAGTATCATTTTGGAAAACTGTTCAAACTATATGGGCAAAACTTACAGGACTTTTATGTTGCAAATCTTTGTCTTAAAGATTCGTATGCAGTCGACTTGGTTAATGACGAAACATCAATCAAAGTTTATAAGGACTGGAAGAAACGTAATCAAAAGTTGTCGTACTTATTTGAACAAGAAATATCAGACCTTCTACTTAAGTTTAAAATCCAAACACAACTCAAAGTAGTTGATGGACAACACCCTAGGTTACTAAGGTCTTACTTAGCAGGTGATGTTTCTATTGAGACAATGTGTATACTGGATGATGTTACACACTACAGTGATGACTGGTTAAAACTAATAAACGAAAACATAGTGTATCCCGATGTACATAGAAGGATACAAAAATATAAAACATTCATGTCATACAACATCAACACTATGAAACAAAAACTTTTAGAATTATGCTCACAATAGTAGGAAACGGTAAGAGTAGAATCATCCCCGAATCCAATTGGTGGGGATGTAATGCAATCTATAGAGATGGTTATACACCCGACCTACTATTCAGTATCGACATAACTATGCATAGAGAGATAGTTCATAATGGATACTATAAAGAGAACAAGTTCGTTGTAGGTGATATGAGTTTCATACCCATGCAACATGTCGACATGTTACGACTAGGACATGAAGGACAAGAAGTCATTGAAGAGATACATGACGATGATGATTTACTAGTCATACAGGGTGACTTAGAGATAGACAAGTATGTGTCTTTTCTAGGTGTCAACTCTAAACACGTAGACAACATTGTTATCTACAATAACGACATAATGAAGAACTTAATGTCGGGGCCTTCTGCAATTGCATATGCATTTCAGAATGGTCATGATGAGATAACACTAACAGGTTTCGATGCATTGTTTACCGATGATGTGTCAAATGTATATGAAGGTTCAGTAAATTACAAACCTAAATATGAGGAGTGGATGGGTGTCAAAGACATTCAGAGAGCTCAGTTCCTTGCACTATGTGAGGAATATAAAGATAAGAAGATTTATTTCAAAAAGTCTATTGACGAAATGGAAGAAATCGATTATACTAAACTCTCTTATTATGAAAGTAGTGAGAGATGGATATTAGGAGAGGGTTACTTACCACATCTTTTGAAGTGGACTAAAGGAACCCCCGACTATGACCGTTATGATAAAATGACTAATACAATTGTTAATAAAATAGGAGAATACAATGCCAAACGATAGTCTAGATAAATTAAGAGCAGCAATGAACGCTGCATCTACATCACCTAAAAGTGATAATCTTAAAAACGAAACCGAAAACTACTGGAAACCTGAACTCGACAAGAGTGGAAATGGTTATGCAGTAATTAGGTTTCTTCCTACACCCGATGGTGAAGAGATGCCATGGGTATCTTACTTTGACCATGGGTTCCAAGGGCCAGGTGGATGGTATATTGAGAAATCATTAACCACCATTGGTAAACAAGACCCTGTGTCTGAATACAACACTCAGTTATGGAACACTGGGATTGAAGCAAACAAAGAAATTGCACGTAAACAAAAAAGACGTTTACACTATGTGTCCAATATCCATGTTATTTCAGACCCAAAAAATCCACACAACGAAGGTAAAGTGTTCAAATACAGATATGGCAAAAAAATCTTTGAGATGTTGAAAGAAGCAATTTCTCCAGCATTCGAAGATGAAAAAGCAATCAATCCTTTCGACTTGAGAGATGAAGGTGCAAACTTCAAAATCAAAATAAGAAAAGTTGACGGTTATTGGAACTATGATAAATCAGAATTTGATTCACTTTCTGCATTATCAACAGATGAGAATGAACTAAATAGTATCTACGAGTCTGTGTTCCCTTTACAAGAAATTGTAGCACCTGAAAACTTCAAATCTTATGAAGAGTTGAAAGAAAGACTCGATAGAACACTAGGACTTACTGGTAATGTTGCAACATCAACTGCAGAGACAATCTCAGAAGATACAGTAACAGCACCATGGGAAGGTGTCAATAACAATGTCACTGAAGAACCTGCTATCCCTACTGCAGACACTTCAGTAGATGAAGATGATGCAATGAGTTACTTTAAGAAACTCGCTGCAGACTCCTAATCGAGTTTTGAGGGGTTGATACTTCTAAGTATATGATGAAACATGTGAAGGTATCAACGAACTATGGACGAGGTTGCGACGTGGATGCGATTGTCTTGGGGTCACATAGTAAGGGAAAAACAAACTGGTAACATTAGTATTGTTGGGTTACTAAAATTACGCGGAGTTTGTTGGTATAGAGCGGGAATGCTGTAAAAGACGGGGCGACTATACATTTTAATAGAAACTAATATATGAAAAATACAAAAAGAGATTTCAGAAAAGATTTCAATAAGAAACAAGAACGTAGACCTGAAACCTTTGATATGATATTCCGTAAGTTCAAGAAGAAAGCTGAACGAGATGGAACTGTGAAAGAAGTTCGTGATAGAAGATACTACATTAAACCTAATGAAGAAAGAAACATCATTAACAATCAGTTGAAACGTAGAAAGAAACTAAACAAACTACAAGCAAAGAATACATACAGAAGAAAGTAATGTCTAAACAATGGCACGGTGGAAAAGGTTCCAAGAGACGGAACTCAGACGAACAATCTTATGCAGATAATTGGGAGAAAATCTTTGGTAAGAAAGAACCCGAAATAAAAGTCAGAAAAGTAACACCAAAAGGTGCCTCATCAAAAGTCCATTCGGACAAAACCAAAATCATACCTAGAAAAACAAAGTACTACGATAAGATAGATTAAGTGTATGCAGCTCCTTGAGCTCTATCTATATCATTATCGTATTGTCTTGGATTTGCACTAGTAATCGTAGTACTATTATTGATAACACTATTATCAGTTGTTACCATAGCTGGAGGTTGTATGTTCTTCAACATGTTCTCACCTAACACTTCAAAGTCGTAATACTTACCTAACTCTTCAAGTGTAACTCTTTCACCTGTCTCTGATTGCATGTCTTCTAATTGTTTCTGTGCAGCTGTTTGTGCATCTCTGAGTTCTTGGTCTAATTGTTTTCTATCTTCTTTTGATAAATCATCACCAATCAAATCATCTGCAGCCATTAACTGGTCTAAACGTAGAAGTGCATCATCTTGATTAAGTTTGTCAAAGTATATTTCTGATGACCCCTGTAAGAGATTACCTACAGTATCAAAAAAACCTTGACCACCCTCGTAGGTGTTATCATCGATGATACTCTTTGCAGTGATTTTTTGCATACCGAGGAAGTTGGTTTCATCACCTTGTAACTCAGTTCTCTTTAGGTCTAATTCTTCTTTCTTTCTTTTTGCATAATCAGTATCACCTTCACCTTTGTCTTCATCTGTATTAGCAATGTTACTGTCACGTTTCTCTATTCCAAGGATACCCGCCCCTGCGACTACAAGACCTACTAGAGTTGCAATACCACCAGCACCACCAAGAAATCCTGTTACTGCAGTACGTAAACCTGTTAAGAGACCACCACCAGCTCTTACTGCAGTACCCTTAGGTGTAGTGGTTCCTTTTGGTTGTTTTGGTGGAATATTTGAGGGTTTTTGACCACCAAAGTCACCCGACTTACCTATCTTTTTTTGAATAGCTTGACTACCAGCACCAAAACCAGCACCCTGTACAACTGAATCAAATAAACTACGTCCACCATCTTTAAGTGCATCTTGAAAACCACCCATAGGAGATTTAAAATCTTCTGATGATATAGGATTACCATCTTTATCAACTATACTACCTGTTTTCTTTTGACCACCAAATAATTTATCTTTTTGGTCTTCATCCATATCAAGTTGGTCTTGTAGAACTGCAAGGATAGGAGGAAGATTCGAAAGGAAATCCATCATTGTCTGAGTTTGTTCATCGTCTACATTCTCAGACTTGAAATTTTGTTGTTGTTGCAGTTCTTGTTGTAAGTTTTCTTGTTGCACTGGAGTATCGAAACTCCTAGAAAAAGTATTTCTTAACACTTCAACACTTTCTACAGTATTACTTGATATTGCATCAACAGCTTTCTGAGCATCACCATAAGAATCTATGAAGTCATCTGTAATACCAAAAGTTTGTAACAATGTTTTCTTTGATTCATCTGAGAGGTCTTTAAATTGTTTTTTTTCATCATTTAATTCTTCTCCAGCTTTGTCATTTAATCCTTCTAGAATACCCTTAGGGTTTTCTGCAAACTCACCCCCATCCATTAATCTAAAACCACCAAAGTTCGGATTCAATGCATCTTCTACTAATTGTCCATCAGGATTCAAATCTACAGACCTTAGTTCATATGCAAGTCTACTTGAGTTTTCTAAAAAGTCTTTCAAGGTGTCCTCAAAACCTGAGGTTTCAAGCATCTCTGCCATATCTTCTGTGATACCAAGAGACTCTTTTAAATTTGCATATGCCTCATCTTTAATTGCTTTTCTCTGTTGTTTATCTTGAGAAAGATTACCCTCATCATCAAAAGAGAGTGCTTTACCTTCTGCAAAATTCTTAATTGCACCACCCAAGTCCTTCGTTAAGATTGCATCAAGTTCTTCACTAGTAGCACTAGTGACTATCGATAAATCTTCTTTTATTTTTTCAACATTGATGGGTTGTTCTTTCTGTATCCTTGATGCAACTTCAGACTTTCTTTCTTTCTCACCAAGTCTATTTTGTTTATCAATAGACTTTTTTAATTGTTCAGTTACACTAAGTTCTTGTTTAGCTATGTCAACTGCTTTAAATTCTGCAAAAGCTCCAGTTCCTTCTGCAATACCTTGAAATTTTAATAATTTACCAAACCCTTTGAAGATGTTACCAAGGTCACCTACTTTATCTTTGAGGTCACTAAACTTACCACCAATGTCAACACCAGTAAGACCCTTGAGACCTTTGTTAATCATTTCACCACCTTCTTTGAAGTTAGAAGACCCTTGGTTTGATATCTTTGCAAACTCATCTTTAGTTTTCTTTTGGGTGTCTATACTCTCATCATGTTGTTCTTTTTGACGTTCTTCCATATCCTCGAGTTTTTTATCGAGTTCAGGTGTCATTATCTGAACATTAACAGTGTTGTTACTGATTACTTTTTTGATTAGGTCTTCTGCTGATGGCATGATTTATTTCCCGAATGCTTTTCCTGCTTCTGATATTCCAAATGCACCCAATGTAATAACTACAAAGGAAGTGTAGATAGTGTCAGAGATGAGTAAGTCCATACCCCAAAATGCAGTGATTAGGTCACATAATCCAAACACTACCATGATTCCAAATGATGTAAAACCAATGATAGATTTCTCATTGATATCATTCTCATCACGGAACAATGCACCAAATGAAAATCTCTCGACTGGTTTTGCAGCTGCAGTTGCAATCTTGAGTTCCTTGGACATCTTTTCCATTTCTCTAATTTTGTCTTGTGCTTCATCCACCTTTAATACAAGTTCAGTATACTTCTCAAGGTTTACCTTGACTTCTCCACTTCCTTGTTTGACTGTATCGTCTGCCATTTTTATCTCCTGTTTTGTCTTTGCTTCATCTTTTCGTTTTCGTCTTTAAGATGTTGTACTAAGAGACTCGTATAGATATCTCTTTCCCATGGTAACATATTTTCCAATTCTGATAATGAATACTTATGATGTTGCATTAATTGAAAGTTTGTTTGATAGTATGTGTTTATACTGTCATGAGAAAGAGCCACTAAAAAAAATTAGATAGACCCTTCAATTCTCTTTCACCTTTTGTCTTACACGTAGAACACTCATATTCTACTTTGTGTGAAACGAAAGGCATACCCATAAAGAATGATTGTATATCATTTGAGTTCTCTATGGTTAAACTCTCATAAAATGTTTTCATTTCATCTTCTTCTACATCAGATAAATCGTATACATTGTCTTCATCATAGATTGTGTCACCACATAATCTAATCATTTGAAATACCTGTTCTTGTGTATCAGGTATTCCACTTACTTTTTGTAGTACTTCAATGTTAGGATACGTAAATGTAATTCCAACACCTTCACTTACTTTGATATCATTCGACTTTTCGTTTTCTCTACTAACAACAATTTCACTTAAGTCTATGTTAACGTCAGCAGAACCATTTTCACATTCCTCATTTTGACAGTAGAACCTCAGTTGAATAGTTTCACCAACTGATTTTGCTCTTACTTGAATAAACAAATATTCAATATCAAAACTTGGTAGTCTTCTAATATCAAGTTTTGTATAGACAACCGATTCCAAGAGTTGTCTTACAGTTTCCAAGATTGCAATCTCGGTCTCTCCTTCTTTCATCATTAAAAGAAGTTTCTGTTCTTTGACCAAGAAAGGTCGAAACTCTACTGTTTCTCCTGTACTTGGTAGTTCACATTGATACCTTGGTGTATCTAAAACGGGTAATCCCATAATATAGTTCTCCTATTATATAATATTAATCACCACCCAACAGGTTATTAATCCTGTCGATTGTTGATGTTCCACGGTTAACTTGTCCTTCGATTCTGTTAACTCTTCCAAGAATGTCTGCAGCTCTATCACTAAACGATGATGCACCACTCAACAATTCTTTAAATCTGTCTAATGCAGAAGGTTCTGTTAATCTTCTTGCATTAATAATATCGTCTCTTGTTCTTTGTTTTGACACCATCTCGTTGTATATTTCTTCATACTTACTATCTCTTACTGTAATATTCATTGGTGTCTTTTTCTGATAAGTGAATGAGAAATCTACAGTTACTAGTAGAGGTGTATCGACATTAGTTTGGTCTAATGCAACTGTTTGTATAGATACTGGGAAACACTCTTCTAACTCAGTCTTGTAAGTTATTTGTCCATTTCTAGTAAAAGTCATTACTTCTATCTTACCGATGTAATCTTTTTTAAAATTAAAGATTGGTGCCTTTTCCGTGTCTCCTGTAAGAGGACTGTAAACTAGTTCTTGCCATAATTGTATAAGTGATATATCTTCCCATGAATTATCTACCATGAAAGATAGTGTGGTTTGACCACCATTGTTATCTACACCACTAGGATATTTTCTTAACACTCCATATGTTGAGTGTTCAGATGTGGTAATCGTTGTTGCTGGTATCTCTGCAGTTACACACCGAATACCTTCGATACCGAATGAAGTTTCTAATCCATTTATTTTAGGGCCAAATAAGTTAACCACAAACAGATTAGGTTTTGCAACACCATACTGCATTGCAGATTTAATCTTGTTAGGGCCTCCCATTTCTACTTTTGCCATTACATTGCCTCTATTGTTTTTCTACTATCTGAATAAACAGTGTTTGCATTTACTGTAAACATCTGTGATGGTAACATGGTAATAAGTTCCCACTTATCCACGGGTACCTCTACTATCTTACTTTGCACTTGACTGTACAAGTATTGTTTAAAACAGGGTTTGAAGAATCTTAGTCGTCTTATACCCTCTAACAAATCGTATTTTAATCTAAACTTAGTGTTCTCGTCCATATTTCTATCAGACATAAACTCATCTATTCTGTTTATAAACTCTACTCTCATTCTTGGTGGAAGATAGTGTAGATTCAATCCTGTAAAGTGAGTAGGTTTTCTATCTAAAGTTATAATTAATGGAAATCTATCGTAGTAGGGAAGTTTTTCTTTATGTTTTGCATCGTAGAAAAACATATGAATCTTTCCTTCTTCCATGTTTGCAACTTTTCTACCTTCAGTAAGTAAGTTTTTTCTACCTGTCTCAGTCAAACGAATTTGTCTAAGATTATCCTTGAACCATTCTATACTTTCTCTAGTATGTTCTTCAATCTCTACAGGTTTAAGTGCTAAATATCTTGCTACTAAGTTTATTGCCATAATACTATTTATGACTTTACTAACTCATCTTCTGTAAGAATTCTAAAATTAAATTTCCTGTCTTTACACCACTCTTCTGCAGCTTTAAATTTTGCTTGGTTCACTGCATAGGTTTTGATTTCTGTAAGATATCGTTTAGTTCTACGTTTAGGTTTTTTGGGGGGTGATAGTTGACCTTTAGGTTTGACTTCTATAATCTCACGTATGATTTGACCTTTTGCATTTTGATATTTGATGTAGAAGTCAGGAAAGTATCTGTGGACTCTCTTATCTACAGGCGAACGGTATGGTATGATAACCTCTTCAGAGTTCCATTCTATAATTTTATCATTGTTATCCAAGTAGACCATGAATCGTCTTTCCCATAAAGAACGATAGATTATCTTCGTTGGGTCACCTTTATATTTTTTATAGTTCTTTGGTTTGAACCTTCCACTGTATGACATAAATAGATGTATAGTTAAGGTATTTATATATGGCAAACGTAATAGACAAAATAATCAAGAAAGTCAATCAGGCAGAAGACATCATTGATACTATCAAAGGTATAGGTTCTTTATTTGAGGATAAAGACTTATCTAGAGACCCAGCTGCACAAACAGAAAATCGGGGTGAGGTAAATATTGATGCAATCCAACTGCAAGCTGCAAATACAACCAAGAAATTGGATGCAAGAAGGAAGAAAGTAGCTGCTGAAGCCTCTGCAAAGTATGGGCCTATCATGGCACGTGTTAAAAACCCACCAAAGGGTAGAACATTATTTTTAACATACCCTTTAGAGAATTCATTTGAGACACCATCCTTCTTGAGGTTCAATTCTAATCATAAGAGTAGGGGTACATTAGCAGGAGATGCTACATCTGAAGTACAAGATTTAGATTATCCAACAATGGACAATTTTGATATTGATATTGCATTGTATTTACCCGATAACTTTCAAAACTCTCAGACGGTTTCTTACAAACAGGAAAAGTTAAGTGGATTAGCTGCAAAATATGCTGATGGAAATACAGACATGTTTTATGGTATGTATAAAAGTTTATTAGAATCTACTGATTTGGGTAAAGTGCAAAACAAAAAACTAGGGATTGCACTCAATCCATTAGAGGAAAAACTTTTTGATACTGTACAATTTAGAAACCACACATTTGATTTTGAATTCTATCCCGAATCAGAATCTGAGGCAAGAGAAGTAAACAGAATTATATACTGGTTTAAGATGGGTATGTTACCTAACTTTGGTACTGCACCAAGGTCTTCAGTCTTTAACACTCCAAACACTTGGGATATAACAGTTAATGGTATGTCTGAAAAAGTATTAGAAGGATTTGAAGAATCTGTACTTACTGGAGTGACAGTAAACTATGGTGGTGGGCAAAAGTTTGCAATATTCAATCAAGGCACACCAGTCAAAACCACACTTAACTTACAATTTTCAGAAACAAAGATTATCACTCAGGGTAATTATCATAAGAAAGTTGCATCACCAAGTATGAGAGCTCTTGCAGAATCTGATACAAAACCAGTTAGAGATAGTAACAACGGAGCAGGATAATGAGTAATTATTTCGATAACTTCCCCGAATTAGTTTACACTTTTGATTCAGGTGTAACAGTGTATGTTAAAGATATATTTAAGAAAGTAGGTATATCTCAGAAAAATTTCAACAACGTTATCTCATACGAAAAATACAATATCAAAGAAGGTGAAAGACCCGATGTAGTTGCATCTAAGTTATATAAAAATTCAGACCTATATTGGACGTTTTACCTTGTCAACGACTTTGATAACTTTGATGATTGGTTTAAAGACACACAAGAGTTTGAAAAACATTTAGATAAAGTATATAAAGGTAAATGGTTGGTTGCATCATCTTCTTCAGATGTTGTATCATATAATTTTACAAGTAATCCACCTAAATCAGAAAAGTTTGTATTGGGTGAAAAGGTTACAGTTGGGTCAAAGAGTGGAACTGTTCTTAAAGTAGACCCTACATATAATAGAATCTTAGTAGATACTGATTCAAAATTCAATGCATCTGAAACAATAACAGGTGCAGTCAGTTCCAAATCTTTCACCATGTCTAGTGTACAAGATGCAAGAGACGGTGTGTGTTATTATGAAAATGATAATGGTTTAAGAACCAATGTTCCTACATCAGGTTATACATCTGTAACTTTTTATGAGAAAGAGTTAAATGAAAACGAGGAAAAAAGGTCTATCAAAGTTATCAACCCATCTCTAATGGGTAGAGTGATTGATGAGTTTGAAAGACTAATCTAATAATGTCAGGTAATCAAAATATACAACCCAAAACTATTTCTATAGGTGGGGTAATTTTAGTAAATCAGTTTGGGGACTCGGTTGATTTATCAGAAGTGTTTACAACACTGTATCTTCAAGAAAGTATCCATTCCAAGTTTGTATCGGGACAGATACAAATTATGGATTCACTAAACTTACTCAGAAGTTTTAGAATGACAGGTCAGGAATACATCACTTTAGAAATTGCACAATTTGAAGGTAATGAAGAAGTATCGAAAGATAGTAAGATTACAAAAAACTTTAGAGTGTTCAAAGCTGTCAAAGAACAAAGAGTTGACCTTGCAAGTACAAGTTATACATTACACATATGTGACCCTATGTTGATGAGAGGATTGAAGAAACGAGTATCCAAAGTGTATAGAGGTTCCATGACAAGTATTCTTGCAAATCTTATGGTGGATGAATTAGATGCAAAACAAGATGAGTTAGATTTGTTTGTTGATTCAGAACCAAAGAATGTTCAGTTTATTAGTCCTAATTGGAATGTCAATAGTGTATTAGAGTTTTGTAAAGATAATGCAGATATCTCAGACAAACGAGTTGCATATAAAAATTCATTCTTTTTATTCTCTACACTCACGGGTGGGATAAGATTCATGCCCTTACATGAAATGATAAAGTTGAATGCACCTGTCAAATTTACATACAGAGATAGGTCTTCGATTGATAGTAGAGAGTTATCTAGAGAAGAACAACAGGTAGGTTTAAATACTCAAATAATCAAGTATCACCGACCCTCACATTTCAATACTTTAAGAGGGTTACAAAATGGTGGTTTTGCATCAACACTAAAAACATTAAATCCTGTATCTAAGATTGTAAAGAGTAGTGTATTTGATATCGATAAACACTTTAGTGAAACAAGAAGAGACCACGTATCGGGTTATCACATGATTAAGTCAGGGCCTGAGAAAATATTAAAAGGTAAAATGTTACAAGACCAAGATGTGTCACCCGAAGTTGTTTCACTTGGAGAAGAAGATGGTCTGAATGAATCACACAATTCAGTAGTTAAGTATGATTACTTAATGCCTCATGCATATGACAATAGAAAAAAGGTAGATGATAAGGAAGTGTTCGTATCATTTAATGCAGACAACAATGAAAATAATTGTTTACAAAGACGAGCAATGTTGGAACAACTACAACAAAACACTGTTATAGTAGAAGTATCTGCAAGGTCAGATATATCTGTGGGTACAGTTGTAGAATTAGACATTCCAGCAGCTGAGGTTGCACATGACGATGGTATGATGCCTAGAGATGAAAAAACAGATGATAGATATTTGATTACTGATATGACACTAGAGATAGGAAACAAAGATTTTAGTAAGTTAATATTAGAGTGTGTGAAGGAATCATTTGCAAAACCTATAGAACAGGTGAAAGTAGATGATACACCAACGAGAGGTAGGAGAGCATGATAAATTTTTATGGAGTAGTTGAAGATAGACATGACCCTCTAAAGATAGGAAGGGTTCGTGTTCGTATTCATGGGTATCACACTCATGACAAACAAATGATATCAACACCCGACTTACCATGGTGTCAAGTAATTCTTCCAACTACATCTACAGGTCATTCAGGTTTTGGTACACAACATGGTTTGACTGAGGGTACAAACGTTGTAGGTTTCTTTAGAGATAAATCTATGCAAGACCCAGTCATAACAGGTGTGGTTGCTGGTATCTCACCCGAACATTCTAGAGAAGATGATAACCAAAAATACAGACCTAAAACATCTGAAGGATTCAATGACCCAAGACTTTTGTCGAAGGGAGAATACAAAAATACACCCGATGGTGAGAATCCTAAACACTCATCACAAAGAGGATTTGGACTAGACGTATCAATCGAAGAGTCACCTAAGTTACCAAAGAAAGTTAAAATAGATTACGAAGGTGAGGGGTCAGAAGTAGACTATGATAAAGTAAGTAAATCTGATTTACCATATTATCCACTAGAAAGAGGTGAGAGTGATTTAGGTAAATACCATACAGGTGAAAAACCAAACTACAAAGATAGAGAGATACCTCTAGACAATTTTAAAGACAAAGATATTGGTGTAAAAAGAGAACCTAAGTATCCTTACAATAAAACAACATTCACAGAATCAGGTCATTTACTAGAAGTAGATGATACACTTGAACATGAAAGAATTGCAGTTCAACACAGGTCAGGAACATTCCATGAGATTCATCATGATGGTTCTGAGGTAACTAGGATTGTCAATGACAGATACACAGTTGTCTGTAAAGATGATGAGGTGTACATCGGTGGTAAAGTAAATGTCAAGATTTTAGGTGATGCAAAATTAGACGTGGGTGGTGATGCACAAATTGATGTGACAGGTGAAACAGATATCACATCTATCAAAGACTTAACAGTCACTGCACCCACTATCGGTCTTTACGCAAACGAAATTAAACTTAACTCATAATGGCATTTACAGTACAAGTTCCAACATCTTTTGGATGTTCACCCGATACGATATTTTCTTTACCAACTAAGGAAGACTTAGTCAATGCACTTAATCAGATTGCACAGATACCAAGTCAACTCAGAGTTGCACTTGTTACTATGGCAGATGAACTTACAGAAGACTTACGTAATGAGATAAAGGAACTTATAAAGACTATAGAAGATTTTATTGACAAGTTACAAAAACTTCTGAGTCCATATTGGGAGAAACTCAAGGTCAGGGATTGGCAGAAAGAAATTAATGATGCAATCACTGAACTGATTCAGGAGTTTCATATTTACATACCAAGAAAGATTGCAGAAATTATATCAAAGTTAATACCAATAGAATTAGTATTTAAGTTTGCTGGTCTTGCAATAGATATCGTTAGAATTTTTGACCCCACATATCAATCAGAGATAAGAGCTCAGATACTTGCAAACATTGATAAGTTCTTTTCTGCAATACCCGAAAAGTTTAGGTCGTGGAGAGCTGAGTTTGGTGTATTGTGTGATGAGTGGAAAGCAAAGGTAACTTGGCAATATATTAAAACAGAGATACAGGGATTTCTAACTAATGGACTACATGGTGTCTTCGGTAAATTGATTGATAAATTTGATAAGATATGGGATGCATTAGGATTACCTTCACTGGTGAAATTATTCACAATGCCTGATATCGGTGCATTGATTGATAATGCAATTCAATCATTCATGGAAAGAAGAAAAGAGTTACTCAAAAAACTTCAAGACCTCAATCTTGCTGAAGAGGCAAAGAAAGCTATCAGGGAAGAACTAAAAAAAATTAGTGAAAAGATTGATGAAGTGTTAAACAATTTATCGGTGTTTGGATTTGACATACTATCAATCATCGGTGGTAAGATAAAAACAACTGTACAGTCATTAGAACAAAAGATTATGGAAATCAAAATTGCATTTCAAGAATTTTGTCAGAACTGGCAGAAGAAATTGTTATTTGATTGGGTCAAGATTGTCAAGAAGTTTTTCAGTGCAATCGGATTAGGAAAGTTATTTGATTTATTAACAATTACATTTTGTGATTTCTTAAAACTAATAGGATTCCCACCAACAATTCCAACCATTGTTGGTATCAGTGGTGTAATAAGTGTACAACAAGTTACACCTAATAATGATAATTCAGATAGAATACAAAAGATTGATTCAGAAACACAAAGTCAATCATCAGATACCATTGTTGATGGAAAATTAGTACAGAGATTCATAAGGTTTAATGATGCTGGAAGTGATGAGGGTGTTTCAAGTTTTACTGCAAACGGAGTGACAGATACCTTTGCTATACCATCAGGTGACGGTACCCTAATGGTCTTCATAGATGGAGAAGAACAAGTTGGACTTCCACTTGTAGGAACATATACAACCAGTTCAGGTAACGTTGTTTTCAATAGTACACCTGTTTTAGGAAGTAGTGTTTCAATTATCAAAGTTTAGTGTATAAATAGTATTATGGCATATGAAAAAATCAAATCAAGTGGTAAAACAGTAGCAGAAAAAGTCTATGCAGACTTGGATTTGTTTTTCAGACCACATCCTATTACAGGTGATATATCATTGAAATATGATACCGATGCAATCAAGAGAGCTGTACGTAATATTATGATGACTAACTATTATGAGAGACCGTTCAAGCCAGGATTTGGTAGTAATATAAGGGAGATGTTATTTGAATTAGATAACCCTAGATTTCATTACAAGTATGCAGAAGATATTAAAAAAACTATTTTAGATTTTGAACCAAGAGTTACAGGAGTAGAAGTAAATTTCGGAGAAGTAACAAGTAGAGGAGAAGTGGACGTGAAAATATCTTACAAAATTAGACAAACGAATTTAGATAAACAACAATTAACAGTTACTTTAAGTAGGGTAAGATAATGGCAAAAGTAAAAAGTTCAACACTCAACGTTACAGACATAGGTTTCGATGACATATCCGATAACCTCAAAAACTTCCTAAAAGGACAAGATGCATTTAAGGATTATAACTTCGAAGGTTCTAACCTTGCAACACTGATTGACCTTCTTGCATATTCATCTCATATTTCTGCATTCAATACTAACCTTGCAGCTAGTGAGATGTTTTTAGATTCTGCACAAATCAGAAAGAATGTAGTATCACGTGCAAAAGATTTAGGTTTCACACCTTCAAGTGTATCAAGTGCAACATCAGTTTTTGATATAGAGTTGGTAGGAGTCAGGAATGCAGATTCAACCATTCCATCGTCTGCAGCTATGACAATACCTAGAGGACAAAGATTCTCAACTGTTTACAACGGAACAACATACGAGTTTGTGTGTACTGCATCTGTAACCCCTACTCAGAATGGTACTACTTTCTCGTACCCTAGTATTAATGTAAAACAAGGTGTGTATGTAACTGATACATTTGTTTATGATTCAACAGAACAGAATCCAAAGTTTGTATTGTCTAATCTTAGAGCAGATGTTATAACACTAGGTGTAAAATTAATCAGTGATGGAAAACCATCAAACTATACTAAGGCAGATAATGTATCATCCATCACTACCACTGCAAAGGTTTACTTCACTCAGGAAAACGAAGATGGTTACACAGAATTTTATTTTGGAGATGATACACTAGGTGCAAAACCTTTCGATGGTGATATCATTCAGGTCACATATCTTGTAACAGATGTGATACATGCAAACGGTGCTTTAAACTTTGCACTAGTAGATAACATCAATGGGTTTTCAGATGCATCAATACAAAATGTTACACCTGCTTACGGTGGTGCAGAAAAAGAATCTATCGAATCAATTAAATTTAAAGCATCTAAATCATATGCATCACAGAACAGATTAGTAACACTTGATGACTACAAATCTAAAGTGTCAGAGTTCTATCCGAATGCAGATGCAATTGCAATATGGGGTGGTGAAGATAATAACCCACCCGAATATGGTAAGATATTCTTATCATTAAAACCAGTTAACAGTAATTACCTCTCAGAAGCTGAGAAGGCAAATGTAGTTTCAAAATTGAGAGACCTCAATATGTTAACTGTAAGACCAGTCATCGTAGATGCAAAAGTAATTGACATCGTACTTGATGTTGTTTTCAAATACAATCCAAGAGAAGCAACAGTTAGTTTGGGTGAACTGGAAAGTGCAGTAGAAACTGCAGTAGAAAATTATGATAGTAACTTCCTAAATGGATTTGATTCTATCTTTAGGTATTCTAAGTTTTCTAATGCAATAGATATTGCAAACTCATCTATACTATCAAGTATATCAAGAGTCAAATTAAAATACGAACAAATTATTACCAAGAATAAATCATTAGGTTATACTATTAATTTTGGTAATGGATTATATCATCCTCATGATGGACACAATTCAATGGGTGGTGGTATATTACAAACAACAGGTTTTAAAATTTCAGGAGATAGTGTAAATACACAGTTCTTTGATGATGATGGTAAAGGTAATTTAAGACGTTACTATCAGTCAGGTGCAAACAGAGTTTATGTAGACTCTGAGGCAGGAACTGTTAACTATGGTACTGGAGAAATAAAGATTGATGGAATTAACATAACTGATACAAGTAATGCTGATTCTACCATAGCCTTCACTATAACACCAGTCAGTAATGACATCGTTTCATCTAGAGGTCAATTAATTGACATCAAGTTGAGTAACACAACGGTTAAAGGTGAGGCAGACACCATCGCAAGTGGTGAATCGAGTGCTGGAGTTGGATTTAGTTCAACCCCAACATACTCATAATGATGAAAAACGTGACGCGAGTCCCGCGAGTAGTTTCCCGTTAACTCGGATTATATTTTTAGGAGAAAAAAATGGCAGATAAAAAAATAACAGCATTGTCACCAATTGCTTCAACAGAAGTTCAATCGGATGACCTATTGCACATCGTAGATAACCCCGGCGGTACACCAGTAAACAAAAAAATGTCACTGGCAACTTTGTTCCAAAACATCCCAAGTACTATAGCTTGTGATTCAATTGAAACAGAAACAACTGCACAAACTAATTTGGGTAGTAATGACACATTAGTAACTAAGATTGATATCTCAGGTTCTAACACAGACATTGCATACACATTGGATAATGGTAACCATGTCGGACAGTTAAAAATTATTATCATGACAACAGACCCAGGCGATGCAGCTGCAGACGCAAACATCACAGTAACTAGTTGGGGTTCATCCTCAGCATCTTCAAACCAAATCATCTTAGATGGTAAAGGTGAGTCAGTTATTTGTTTATGGGATGGTTCTGCATGGTATTCAATTGCTGAATCTGGCGGTGCGACAGTAGCTTAGTAGGTAACTATTAATGAAAACATATAAGACGGTACACAATTTATCGGATAGATTAGTAAATCTCTTACCCGATTACGTAAGGGACGAATCACCCGAATTTGTTGCTTTCTTAGATGCATATTTTGATTTTCTAGAGTCGGACATTCTGACTCTAGAATCTCAAGGTGAACTTCAAACCTTAGGGTTAGAAGATGGTGGTGGAAGTATCATTCAAGAAACTGAAACTGCTAAACCAACCCCTATGGTGGACAATAAGTTCACTGTATGGGACGGTGCTAATCTCGACTTATCTAATACTCAACCTTTTGAAGTCGGTGAGTATCTTGTTGGTAAGACATCGGGTGCATTAGCAAAGATAAAAGTAATCAATGATAAGGTCATGTATCTAGACATGATTACTGATTACAATTTTAGAGAGGGTGAACAAGTCCTCGGAAGAACCAGTAATCAAACTGGTAAAGTAAAAACACATAGACAGAATTCTATACTTGCAAATAACAAGTTATTAGATTATTCTGATATCGACAGAACAACAGAAGAGTTTCTTGCATATTTCCAAAAAGACTTCATGCCTTCGATTGATTTCTTGATTGAGGCAGACAAGAAACTTATTATAAAACATATTAAAGATTTATACAAGACTAAGGGTACAAAAGAATCCCTAGAGTTCTTGTTCAGAATTCTTTACAAAGAGAATGCAGAAGTTGTGTATCCTATTGATAACACACTGCATGTATCAGACTCAGGTTGGAAACAAAAGAACTTTATACAAGTTAGAATGGATGAACCTAGATTTCAACCACCATCACATGGTAAAATTGTACAAAAGGATTCACTAGGTAATAAGGTTGCAGAAGCTGTAATCGAAGGTGTATTCTTTGACCCCAACTCTGAGATTAATTACAAAGTACAAATATCAGATTTTCACTTTGGTGAGTTTACAGTAGATGGTTTGATAGAAGTTGAAAACCGTAAAACTAAAGAAATACAAACAGGAATACTTAGAGGTGTAATATCAGGTACAACTACAGATGTAGGTTATTCTAATACATTTATACTTGAAGATAACTCAGGGGATTTGTTATTAGAAGATGGAACAGGGTTCATTAATGAAGATGACACTCCAACACTTGGTTCACTTTATACATTAACTGATAATGTAATTTTTGAATCAGGTAAAGGTGATGACGCAACTGATGCTACAGGTCAAGTGGATGGTTTGACATCAGGGTCTGTTACAGAAGTTTATGTATCCGAACAGGGTAGTGGATTTAAGGATGGTGACTTAGTTATATTTGATAACTCAGGAACTGGTGGTTCAGGTGCATTAGGTAGAATCGAAGCTGTAGGTGACATTATGTTATCTGAATCAGGTGTACACTTTGGACACTTCGAATATACTGCAACGTCAGGACAAACAGTGGTATCAGGATTAGATGATAACAATCTATTCATGGCATTCGATGAAAACACTGTAAGAATTGATGTTAATGGTATAACCAAAACAACAGGGTTCACCATAAATGACAATCTTGATACAATAACATTTACCACTGCATTGAATGGTGGAGATTTTGTAGAAGTATTTGGACAGTTTAATAGTATACTTGCTGAAGACGGAACACCACTAACATATGATAGTGTAGACGGACTATCTGCACCCACAGGAATTAGAAAAGTAACTATACTCAATCAGGGTGCTGGGTACAACTCATTACCAATCGCTGCACCTGGCGGTTACATTTATATGAGTGCAACACACTTATCAGGATTCCAAGTAGGTGAAACAATTACAGGAGCAGGTGGTGGAACTAGTAAAATCGTCTACATTGATAATGACAGGAATAGATTAGAAGTTCAAAGAAGACCTGAGGATTCAGGGTCATTTAACACCAACGAAACAATCACAGGTTTACAGTCTACTGCAACAGGTACAATAACACAACACAATGTACCATCAGGAACTAATGCAAAAATTCTTACTTACTCAACAACTATAGGTGGGGTTGGTTCACTTCGAATGACAGAAGTGGGTAATAAGTATAACACACATGGTACAATAAAGTCAAGTAGTACTTTCCCAATGTTAATTACAGTACCATCAAATGTACTTGCACGTGGAACTACCATTACAGGTAATACAACAGGTGCAACAGGTATTGTTATAGATTACAATACAACAACAAGTGTTTTAAAATTTAAAGACCTCACAGGTTATTTCAAAGAAGGAGAACAACTAAACTATAGTGGTGGAACTTCTAAGGTTGCAAAGTTCAATCCTATTAGAGCAATGGGTAACTTTGTCGGTGAGGCAATAGAAGATGGAAACTTTGCAAATGACTACGGTTACCTAGATGCATCTGCAATGAACATCTTTGATAGTAAGTATTATCAAACACATTCATATGTAATCAAGGTTGGTGAATCTATCAACAAATGGAGGTCTATTGTTAAGAACCTCATTCACCCAGCAGGACATATATTCTTTGGTGAGGTTGCAATTAGAACAAACGTTAATGCAACTGCAGATGTATATAACAGGACATTCGATAGTACTGAAACAACAAGAGCATTTATACCTACACTTATTATTGGTTCAAAAGTAGATTCAATAGATTTACTATGGGAAGATGAAACATGGAATACAGAAGATGACAATGCAGTTAATAATTATTATCCTGTAGAACTTGAAGATTCATTAGACGGTAAACTAAAAGCTGAAAGGTATATCAACGGTGTTGTTTATGACAGTGAAAATGATACAAATGTAACAGGTATCATTGACCAAATAACAGGTCAAGGATATGTCATAGGTACAGAGATTTCTGAAAGTGATGATAGTTTTGTTTCTAGGGTATTAGAAGTAGAAGCTAAGATTAACTCAACACACAAAGTGTTTGTCATCATGGAGACTAGAGAAGACGAACTCAATGATGATGTAATAGTATTAAGAGAAGCAGGTATACCGAGTGCAACTACAGACCCAAGAACAGGTAGTGCAATCAAACCAACAACTTATGATATTGTAAGTGTATCAAACCCAGCAGGTGCAAAATCAGGTGCATTTACTGAGGTTGGTGATAGTTCACATAGAGCAAGACACTTAAACTTGTTTGTCATCAATTCATTTGCATCATCGTTTACACAAGTAGGATTGAGACAAGAGGGTGGTATATCGGGTGACATTGCAAAGACATCATTATCACTTGATTTCAATAACAATGAATATCAAACAAGAGAAGACTTAATCACAGGTGGTAGTTTTAGACCATCAGACAAGGGTAAGGTTATTCAGTTTGATTCATATGCAGAAGAGTTTTTAATAATGGAAGATGGTTTTAAACTGATTCAAGAACCTGTAGATAACTTCTTGGTACAAGAACCACCATCAAATGAATTCCAACAAGACCATGTAGACGATGAACAATCATATCCTAATCAATCACATGACCAACATGATGGTGATGGATTACTATTTGAAACTGCAACAATCAATACCGATGGAGTTAATATCGGTAATGATAAATGGATATTAGAAGATGCAACACTAACAGTCAGGGATGATTACTTTATCACTGAAAGAAGTTTAGGTGTATCATCTACAGTTTCAAGTGCAAGATTAGGCCCTACTTTACGAAGTATAAATATAATATCAAATCAAAGAGCATTTGACATAGCATATTATATCCATCATTACGGAGATGACGATGGAATATTATTAGAAAATGAAGGTGGAAAGGTTATGGATGAGAGAAGTAATCTCGAAGGACTTAGAGTCCGAGACTTAAATGATTACTATTCTTCCTTCTTAGTACCCGATTTTGAGCAAAAAGCAAACAGAAAATCAAATATTACACTTTCTTCCTATGTTAGCTCAGGTTGATTGTATAAATAGTTTATATCAATTGGAGATTTTAAAAAATGGCAGCTATAATTACAGAAAAGTTTAGGATTAATAATGCTAAACAATTTAAAGAAGATTTTGGGGAAGCAGGTTCCTCAACATACCTCTTTATAGGACGACCTTATCTTTGGGGAACAGATGATACTGTAGAAACCCCAATCAATGCGATTGGAGATGAGATTGATGCTTATGAAGATATGGTTTCACTTAAAAAAGTGAACACTGCAGACGTATCACACGGTCTTGCAAGAAGAGATTGGACATCAGGTACAATCTATGACGAATATGCACACGATTATTCATCATCAAACACAGCTCCTTCAGGTGCAACAGGTTTGTATGATTCAAAATTCTATGTTATCACAGATGAATACAATGTATACAAGTGTATTAGAACTGGAAGAAACACTTCAGGTACTGCAGTTGCATCAACTGTAAAACCAACAGGTGTTGACCCCGACAACCTAGTAGCAACAACAGATACTGGTGCTGGTTCAGGTAGAGGATACCTTTGGAAATACATATACACTGTAAGTGCATCAGATGTTATCAAATTCGTAACAAACGATTTTATCCCAGTTAAAACATTGGGAGCTCAAACAGAAGTAAACGGAGAGACAGGACTCGGTTCAGCTGCCGGTGACGATGGTTCTGCTCAATGGGATGTTGAAAACAACGCAGACGATGGTGAAGTACTACACGTCAGAGTCACTAATGGTGGTTCAGGTTACACTAATGGTACATACACAAGTGTTCCTATCAAAGGAGATGGTTCAAGTGGTACATGTACAGTTGTTGTAGCTTCAAATGCAATCAAATACGTCACAATAACAAACGAAGGAAGTGGTTACAGAAGAGCATCAATTAATATCGGTGATATCTCAGGTATCGGTTCAGGTTCAGGTGGTTCATTAACACCAATCATATCTCCAATTTATGGTCATGGTGCAGACCCAGTTTCTGAACTAGGTGGAAACTATGTAATCGTCAACTCTAGATTAGAGTTTGCAGAAGGTGAGGGAGATTTCCCAACAGACAACGATTTTAGAAGAATCGGATTAGTTAAAGACCCATTCGAAGATGGAACAACAACAGTTGCAACTGCACCTACACTAGCTGCATACGATAAGATAACACTATCGAGTGTATCAGGTCTTGCAATTGACGACATCATTAGAAATGCATCATCAGATGGTGCTGGTGTTGCAAACGGAAGAGTCGTATCAATCGACACAACAAATAAAATAGTATCTTACTTGAAAGTTGCAAATAATGATAATACATATCATGCATTCTCAAGTACAAATACAGTGTTTGTCGGTTCAGGTACAATTGGTACAGTATCGGCAGTTGATGAAAACTATCCCGAAGTTGAAAGACATTCAGGTAATGTTACCTACATTGAAAACAGGGGTGCAGTATCAAGAGCTGCAGACCAAATAGAAGACATTAAACTCATTATTGAGATGTAATCAAGTTCTTAGAACTTTAAACTAAAATATTGGTAGAAATTTATGACAGAGAAGACAGACCTTAATGTAACCCCGTATCACGATGATTTTTCTGAAGACAAGAAGTTTCATAAAGTATTATTCCGTGCTGGGAGACCATTACAAGCTAGAGAATTAACTCAGTCTCAATCTATATTACAGAATCAAGTCGAAAGATTTGCTGGACATATATTTGAGGAAGGGTCTCTTGTGGATGGAGCTCAAACAGACGTAGTGTATGATTACGGTTATGTAAAGGTTGATAATGTCAATCCGAACAGTGTTGGTGGTTCAGTTTCTACATACTTAGATTCATTTAAAGACAAATACATTCAGGGTAAAACTTCAGGTGCAGTTGCAAGAGTATACTTAACAGTTGCAGAAACATCTGATGACCCAACAACTCTTGTTGTAAAATACTTAGCAGGTGGAACAGATTCATCAAACTCTTTTTACTTTGATGCAAATGAAGAATTAGAAGAAGTAAATGTTGATGAGAATGGTAACCCAACATCTGCAAGTAATAATAATGAATTCAAAGTGCAAACAATTGATAAAAGTCCAGTTGGTCGTTCATCCGTTGCAAGTATCACAGAAGGTGTAGTATATCTTAGAGGTTTCTTTGTAAAGGTTGACGCTGCACAATTAATTTTAGAAAAGTATTCAGGACAACCATCATATAGAGTTGGTTTAGATATCTCAGAACAATTAATATCTTCTGCAGATGACGACTCATTATTAGACAATGCACAGGGAACAACAAACGAAAACGCACCTGGCGCAGACAGATTTAAGATTCAAACAACTTTTGTTAAGAAGTTATTGGATACAACAGATGATACTAATTTCATCGAATTATACAGAGTAGTAAATGGTACCACAGAACTAAAAGTATCTTCTGCAAATTATAGTAATTTTGAAAATTCACTTGCAAGAAGAACATACGACCAATCAGGTGACTTTACAGTTAGACAGTTCATTCCAACTCTCAGAGAACACTTACAAGAAAATGACAACCTAGGATATTACACTGCATCACAAGGTGGAGATGTTGGTAAGTTCGTATTACAAGTTTCGCCAGGCAAGGCATATGTCAGAGGACATGAAATTGATAAGATAGGTACAACACCTATATCATTACCTAAAGCAAGAACAGTTGCAGAGTTATCAGGAACATCTACTTCTGCAAGACTTGGTAACTATTTAAAAGTAACTAACATTCATTCAGTCCCCGAGTTTGGTAATGAGGGTGGAGAAGATTCACTAAAACCAAATCACTTAATTAAATTATATGATAGTACAGTTTCATTAGGGACTGAACCATCAAGTGGTCAAATCGGTTTTGCAAGAGTACGAAACTTTGATGAACTAGAGAGTGTTGATGTAGATAACAATAAAGTACTAGACCCTACATCTAAACATGCATTATACCTATTCGACATTAAGATGTTTACCAAGATTGGTATTACTGCATTATCTAATGCAAGTCCAATAAATGTTGGTGATAGAGTAGATGACACAGTAACAGGAGCTCATGGTATAGTAGCAGACGTTGACTATTCTAATGACTTTATTTTAGTTCATGACGTACAGGGTACATTTGTAGTTGGTAATACTATTCAAAGTACAGGGTCTACTAACACAACATATAACAATGCTATTGCATCTGTTAGAAATTATAACATCGATAGAGTGAGAGGTGTATCACAAACACCTAGTAATGCAAGTAGAGAAAAATTTACTGGTAATGTAATAGTCGATGGTGTAAAGGTTTTATCAGGAACAGTATCACTTACAGCAGGTAGTGATACTGTAGTTGGTTTTGGAACAAGATTCCAAGACGAATTGAAAGAGGGTGATGTTATAGTCAACCCTATTGATGGTGGAGAACACATTGTACAAACAGTTGGTGGTGCAACATCCGTTACCCTTACAGCTAATGTCGGTAGTGGTAAAACTTTCCAAGGTAATGTTACACGAAGACGAGTTAAGTTATACGACCAAAACCAAACTGCAAATATTTTTGCATTCAGTAGAGATTTTATAAAATCATTTACACCCGATAGTTGTCAAGTTAGAAGACAGACAACAGTCGAAGTAGCTAGTCAGGCATTCACTATATCAGCAGGTTCAGGAAATACGTTCCCAGCTATTACTGCATCAAATGTAAATCAATTTGTTGAGATGGCAGTTATCGAACAATCATCAGGTTCACCAACATACTTAAATGGTGACGTATTAGACCCAAGAGATTTCTTCACTAGTTTATCAGGAGATAGTAGTACACTATCATTTGGTAGTCTTGCAACTGCAAATAACGGTGCAATTTTAAAAGTATCATATACAGTTAACATCGGTTCACCTGTTCAAAGAGATAAAACATTAAGAGAAGGTAAGATGTTAAAAGTCGGTTCTCCTTCTTCACAAAATAGTTTTTACGGAACTGGTTATGACGACAAAGAAATTTCATTAGGTCTTGCCGATGTATTTAAAATCAGAGGAATATATGAGGCAGAGGATGGAAGTAATCCTTTACCCCCTAGTGCAACTATTGACCAATTAAATGCTGGAATACCTTTTGTAGATAAAGAGATTATTAAAGGTCAGACAACAGGTGCAAGAGCAAAAATCATTAACTACGCAGGTGATGATAATACAACATACTTCTACTATTTGTCAAGTACACAATTCAATTCATCAGAATCTGTAGTTGGAGAGACATCTACTGCAACAGGAACATTATCGAATGTGTCATCAGGTAGTAAAGAAATTAAGAACAGATACTTCTTTGATGATGGTCAAAGAGATGGTTTCTATGACTATGCAAAATTACAATTGAAGCCTGGTGAACCAGCTCCAAACAATTCAATACTAATTGTATTTGATTACTTTACACATGGTGCTGGTAACTTCTTTGATGTGTCATCATATGACAACCAAGTTTCTTATCAAGAGATTCCAAAGTATATACCAAACAAAGTAGACCTAGGTGGTTTAGAACCCGATGGTCAATTTGAGTTATCAGATGCAGTTGACTTTAGACCAGTAGCAGACCAGTTAATTGGTCTCTCAGGTTTTCCAACACAAGACATAGACCCAACAGATTCAAATCTAGTAGACATTAGTGATAGTTCTACAGGTATTACTGCAGCTCCATTTAAATATGAGAGTACAGGATTTACTGCATCTGCATTAGATGTACCAGTAACGAATAGTGCAATTCAAGGTGACATTACTTTCTATGTACCTAGAATCGATAAAGTATTCTTACATAAAGCTGGTAACTTCCAAGTAAATAGTGGTGTACCATCTTTATCACCAACTAAACCAAAGGTCATGGATGATGCAATTGAAATGTTTGAATTGTTCATTCCACCGTTTACTGCAAACCTAAAGAAAATTAAGATTAAGAGTATCGACCATAGAAGATATACCATGAAGGATATCGGTAGGATACAAAACAGAGTTGCAAACCTAGAAAGACTTACAACACTATCTCTCTTAGAAAGAGATACACAAAACATGCAAATCCAAGATGCAGACGGATTCGATAGATTCAAATCAGGATTTGTTGTTGATTCATTTAAGGGTCATGGTATCGGTGATGTTTCTCATCCTGATTATGGTGTTGCAATTGATACTAAACTAGGTACACTTAGACCACAAGTTTACACTTCATTCTTTGACTTAGGTCTAAATGAAGCTTCATCATCTAGTTATCAGAAGACTGGTGATTTACTAACACTACCATATTCAGAAAAGACATATGTAAATCAAGATAAAGCATCTAGAACAATTAATGTCAACCCATATAACGTATTTGCATTTATCGGTAACCTTAAGTTATCTCCAAATTCAGATGTATGGAATGATTCAGAAAGATTACCCGAAGTTAGAATTAACAGAGAAGGTAACTATGATGCAGTATTAGCTGAGAATACAAACTCACTAGGTACTGTATGGAATGCATGGCAAACAACATGGGTCGGTGAACCTAATGTTGTAAATGAAGAAGTTGTTTCATCAAGGCCTGGTTCATGGTCAGGAGACCCAGCACAAGGTGGTGAATGGATACCTGGCGAAGATGTTACAAGAGTTATTACAGAAACACCCGAGACACAAACAAGAAATGGTGTTAAGACTACAGTAGTCGAAGATTTTGTAGAAGACAGAAGAGACAGGATTGTAAGTGTAAGTATTATACCTTTCATCCGTTCTAGAAGAGTAGAACTAGATGCACAAAACTTACAACCGAATAGAAAACACTATGTGTTCTTTGATGGTATTAACGTCAATGCACATGTTACACCTTTCAGTTCAACATTCGGAGACGGTGGTGCAACTGCAAAAGGAACTGTAATTAAATCAAACAGAAATGGAAGACTTCGTGCATATTTTGATATACCAAATAACAATGCACAAAGATTCCCAACAGGTCAAAGAGAAGTCAAGATAACTGCAAGTGAAAGTAATCTTTCTAATCCACCTTCTTATGCAAGTAATGTATATCAGGCACAAGGATTATTGCAGTCATCACAAACAGAAATTATATCTACAAAGAATGGTAGAGTTATTAGAGAAAATCTAACAGCAGGTAGAAGTATTGAAAGGTCAGGAGAGTTCTTTAACAGAACTGCAACCGATTTGGATGCACCTCCATTACCACCAGTACCACCAGCTGAAGACCCACCATTACCACCTCCACCACCTCCGCCGCCTGACCCACCACCACCAATCGTGACACCACCAGTGGATGAGGCACCAATTATTCCAAATAATATATTTGATGTCCCCGATGTATGGGAGTTCAGAGGATGGCAAGACCCATTAGCAGAATCTTTCTTAGTAGAGAGTCGTGGTGGTATGTTTATAACATCTATAGATTTATACTTTAATACTAAAGATGAAAGTTTACCAGTAACAGTTGAAATTAGAAACATGGTAAATGGTTACCCTGGCCAGATAGTACTTCCGTATTCAGAAGTAACTAAAAATCCTAATCTGATAAACATCTCAGAGGATGGTTCAGTTGCAACTACATTTACATTTGATTCACCAGTATATGTTGAAGAAGGACAAGAATATTGTTTCGTAGTATTATCAAACTCTAACAAGTATGAAACATTCATTTCAACTATGGGTGAAGAAGACATTAAAACTGGTCAATTGATATCAGGACAACCGTACGCAGGTTCATTATTCAAATCACAAAATGCATCAACATGGACTGCAGAACAAACACAAGACCTTAAGTTCCATATGAAAACTGCAAAGTTTGATACAACAAAAATTGCAAACATTATATTTGAGAATGGTGATTTAGAAAATGATACACTACAAGTTAACCCTATTCAAACAACATCAGGTTCAAGTAATGTTAAGGTTTATCATTATACACATGGTATGTATGATGCAACATCAAATGTAACTTTATCAGGTATACAAGGTGATAGAGAAAACGGTGTAACAAATATAGGTGAAGGAAGTGCAACATTATTATCAGGGGCATTACCTTCAAATAGTACTTACAATGATATTGCAACTACATCTAGTGGAAGTGGAACTGGGTGTAAACTCAAGTTCGTAGTAGCTGGTGGTGCAATATCAGATATAGAAATTCAAGATTGTGGTAGTAATTATAGTGTCTCAGATACTTTAACTGTAACAAACTTGGGTAGTACAACTAATAGTATACAGATTAATATTGATGCTGTAACAGATACTATCGGTGGAGTACCAATTAATCTATTAAATAAAACACATACTGCAATTGCAAATCCAAAACTAGACAGTTACGAAGTTGTTGTAGATTGGGATTCAACAGATATTGACGGTGCATCTGCACCATCTGTGTCATCATCTGTGGGTGGAGGAACATCAGTAATAGGTACAAGAAACTATTACTTTGATTCAATCCACACAATGATTCCATCATTGACATTGAGAGATACAAGATTAACATGTAACTTACAATTGTGTGCAATGAATTCACCCGAAAGTTATGTGAAAGGAACACCGTATGCAATGAGAAACTCTTCTCAATATGTTACACTTAATGACAATGTATTCTTAGACGCACCAAGTATTGTTGCATCAAGAATTAATGAAGTAAATCAATCATCATTATCAGGTACAAGGTCATTTAAAACACAAGTATCATACATCACTTTGAATGAAAACGTATCACCAGTAATTGATATGTCTTCAATGGGTGTTATCTGTAATGCAAACAGAGTAAATGGTATGAGTTCAACTAATGAGCAAACAATCACCCCAACAGAAAATGCAGAAGGTGAGATGAATGCAATGACATATGTAACTAAGAGAGTTAACTTAAAAGAACCAGCATCTTCAATTAAGGTTATGTTAGATGGATTTAGTCCATTAAGTACAGACCTAAAAGTTATGTACAAGGTTCTATTGAATGACGAATCTACTCCTTTTGATGATGTAGGATACAACTTCTTTAACACCGATGGTTCACCTGATATTATCGTAGATAAAGATGGTAAGAATTTTAAAGAGTACGAATATAGTATAGAAGACTTACCCGAGTTTACATCTTTTGCAATTAAGATTGTAGGACAAGCACATAATACTTCTGTAGTTCCATTAGTGTCTAACCTTAGAGCAATAGCGTTAGCAACGTAATGAGTACAATGAAAGAACTAGCAAGAGTACAAGGAGAACAACATCTTTTTAGAGATGAAGAATCAGGTGCTATAATAAGTAATGATAGTCAAACACTTGCAATTTATAAGAAAAGAAAAACAGTGTTTCAAAATCAAATAAATGAAATAAATACTCTTAGAGAAGAGATAAATGAAATTAAAGAATTTTTGAGGAATATAACAAATGGCCAAAACAGTTAGTCAACATAGTACACTCGAAGAGTGGAGACAGTCGTATAACGAACTAGCATCAGATGTTGGGGATATTGGTGGTTTACGTACTCAAGATAAAACTACACTTGTTGATGCAGTAAACGATTTAAGAGATAGAGAATTCTTTTTCCAAGGATTTATTTACACTGCAACTGGTGGTCAAACAGTATTCGAAGGTGCAGACAGTTCATCCGACCAAAATGAATTAGAGTTTAGAGACCATAGATTCCTCGTATTCAAAAACGGTGAATTACAACAACTCTCAACAGATTTCACAATATCAAATGTAAATGCAAACGGTAATCACACTAGAGTTACACTTACATCGGGTGCAACTAATAATGATATTATCAGAGTGGTTGCATTTACAGGTTCATTCCTTGATGTCGCAGGTCAAGCTGCAGTACAAACGTTTTGGACTGAAACATTAGAGAACACAATTTACAATAACAACGATAGTGGTGTTATTATTAATGGTGACATCGGTTCAGTTGTCACAGAATTACAATCAGGTTACGTAGTTCAGATAGAAGGTAAAACATTCATCAATGGTGATGTAGACCTTGATACAGGTCATACCCTATCTGCACCTACACTTACAGACAACACACTATCAATTAATCAAGGAAACGTCACAGGGGGTGTCACAGGAGACTTCAGTGGTGATTTCAACGTAGGTAATTTAGATGTCGGTGGTGGTTTCAATTCAACAGGAGTATCGATTACATCTACTGGTAACATCAATGCAAACGGTAGTGCAGAGATTGATGGAAACCTAAACGTAGATGGTTTAACAACATTAGATGGAACAACAATTGATGGTAATCTAGACCTTAATGGTAATCTAGATGCATCAGGAACAGGACACATCGGTGGTAACTTTGATGTCAATACTGATAAGTTTACAGTTGCATCAGCAACAGGTAACACTGCAGTAGCAGGAAGATTAGATGTAACTGGTAATCTAGATGTTGATGGTGCAACAACTACAGATGGAATACACAACGTAGGTTCTTTAAATCAAGATGGAAGTGTGGACATTTCAACTACACTAGAGGTACATGGAGCTGTAGATTTTAACTCTACTCTAACTGTAGATGGTCAATCTAATCTCAATGGTCATGTAAACTTGGGTAATGCATCTACTGATACAGTTACATTCAATGGTGTACTTGATAGTGACATCGTTCCCGATGGAGATAGTTCAAGAGACTTAGGTACAAACAGTGTTAGATTTTCAAATGCATATATCGATACTACAACAGGTAACCTAGTCGGTAATGCAAGTACAGCTACAACTTTAGAAACTGCAAGAGATATAGGTGGTGTATCCTTTGACGGAAGTGCAAGTATCAATTTGCCTGGCGTCAACCAATCAGGTAATCAGGACACATCAGGAAACGCTGCAAGTGCAACTGTATTAGAGACTGCAAGAAATATATCAGGTGTATCTTTTGATGGAAGTGCAGACATAGAATTAAATACTTCTCACATTGATGAAAACGTTGCAAACCTTTATTTTACAAATGCAAGAGCAGATGCAAGAATAACAAATGCTATTGATACAGACAATACTTTTGCAGATGCATCAAACACTTTAGTTCCTTCACAGTTAGCAGTCAAATCATACGTTGATTCACAATTAGATTTACAAGACGAACTAAGTGAGATGAGTGGAGACTCAAGTGATATTACAGAACACGCAACAACAAATTTATTCTTTACAAATGCAAGAGCAGATGCAAGGATAACAGCTGCAAGTGTTGGAGATTTAAGTGATGTGGACATTACAGGTGTTGCAGCTGGTCAAGCACTTACATGGAGTGCAAGTAATAATAGGTTCGAACCCACAACACTTGGTAGTTCTACCGACAGTTTTGCAGAAGGGTCATCAAACCTTTACTTCACAAATGAAAGAGCAAGAGATGCTGTTGCAAGTTTAATAGTAAATTCAAACAGTGTTAGCAATGGTCTTAATGCAACATATAACGATAATGATAATGCTGAAGGTACATTAGAACTCGATGTTGACCCCGAATATATCAGAGACACAACTGCATCATTCATCACTGGTGGAACACATAGTGGTATCTCATTTACTCACGATGATAATAATGATAAATTAAATGCATCTATATCAATAAGTGGTTTTGACACAAATGATTTAAGCGAAGGTGAAACTAATCTTTACTTTACAAATGCAAGAGCAGATGCTAGAATCGCAGCTGCTAATACAAGTGACTTGTCAGAAGACCCCGATGCAACTGGTTCAAGTGGTACAATGTACTTCACAGACGAAAGAGCTCGTGACGCTGCAGCAGCCATGATTACTAGTGGTACACACAGTAACATTACAGTCAATTATAATGACACTGCAAATACACTTTCGTTCTCTGCAGCTGCACAATACGCAGACTCAGATGCAAGAGGAGCTTTATCAGGTGGGCCAGGTATTGATTACAATACATCAACTGGTAAAATTTCTGCAGACCTAAATGCAAGTGGTGGATTAGAGTTCCATGCAGCTGGTGATGGTGGTGAGATAAGATTGAAATCTTCAGTGGCAGGTAATGGTCTTGCACATAGTAGTGGTGTTCTCTCTATAAATACAAGGAAAGGTGTAAAAATAGATTCAGATTTTGTTGAATCAGATTATGAAGTAGTTTCAACAGCACCCTCAAGTGTCAGTGGTACAAACGATGGACATTTGTGGTATGTGGTGTAATGGGACACAGAGGTGAACATTAAATGTCAAATGAAACATATATTAATACAGGGACTAGTTTTCAACAACCCTTCAATGATAGAAGACCTGTACAACAAAGTTACCAATATAACAATCAAGAAAATAGACAGAGACCTGTACAACAAAATTATCAGTACAACAACGTAGAGAATAGACAGAGACCTGCTAGACAATCGTATCAATACAATAACGTAGAGAACAGACAAAGACCAGCTAGACAGTCATATCAATACAATAACGTAGAGAGCAGACAGAGACCAACAAGACAGTCTTATCAGTACCATAATAGAGTACAACAAAATACTCAACAAGATTACACTTATCATAATAGGACACAACAACCTAATCAGCAGAACTATACCTATCATAATAGAGTAGATAGACAACGTCCTGTACAACAAAATTATCAGTATCATAATAGAGTAAATAGACAAAGACCTGCTCGACAACCTTACACTTATCACAACCGTGTTCAACAAGATACTCAGCAAACTTATCAGTATCATAATAGGATTCCAACCACTACTCAACAAGAATACACTTATCACAATCGTGTTCAACAAAATACTCAACAAACGTATGTGTACCATAATAGAATACAAGAAAGCACTCAGCAAAATTATCAGTACAACAACGTAGAGTCAAAACAAAGACCTGTTAGGAATCAAGCACACCAAAATTACATTCATTACATGCAAGTTTATGGGGGTTCAGGAGATACAGCTGCTATTAAGATGGAAACACCATATGGTCAGGTAACTAATACGATACCATCTTTTGAGTTCATGGGGTTTCCAATGCAAGAACAACGTACCGTAAGTGGAAGTCAATATACGTTCCAAGCAAGACAAGCATCGGGTAATGCACATGAAGGAGACTCATTTAGGGGTGCAATGTTCTTCAGAGGGCCACAGTATAGCTTACAAGGAACTCAGTCACCATACTATGAAGGTGCGGGGCCACAGGGAAATCATACAAATTATACACAGTGGGAGATGCAAGGATTTTCTTTTGAGGGACAGTTCCAAAGACAATGGACAGGACGTTTAAGATACACAGGAAAGAATACTAAGTTTGCAGCTCACATGGAAGCTACTGATACTGTGCAAAACCAAACCGTCCCCAATCCTCAAAGACAAGGACATCCTCAGGGACAGGGGAATCAAGGACTTGAATTTCTTTCTCAACATCCAAATAATTCTCAATATGGAATTACAATTACCAGTGGTCAGTATACAAGATTGGGGTGGGAACATGAGGGGTCATTTAATTCTCAGGTTCAATCACCAGTTAACCCCCGAAATATTCCTCAAACAGCGTTGAGAAATAAAGGAACCTTTGTAAGAGTGAGACCCCGTGGTTATGCAAGACAAGAACAATTTACTACAGGTGTTGCTTTAGATTTTGCATCAGTAGCTGCACAAGGTCTTGATTATCAGGTACCTACTGCAAATCTTAATGATAAACAACAACCTGCTCAACAAACTTATTCATACCATAATCAATTACCTAGAAGAAGACCCGTTAGAACTCAACGAAACGAAGATTCAGATAGACAAAGACCAGTAAGAGTACAAACACTTTCATCTGAAACAAAACGTAGACCAACTACAGTACAACAATTACAACGTGTATCTAGACGAAGACCAGTTAGAAATCAAGTCAATCAGGCTAATGAACAACAAAGAAATATACAACAAACATATCAGTATAATAATATTGTAACTAAACAACGTCCTGTACAACAAACTTATCCATATAATAATGTTGAGACTAGACAAAGACCTGTTAGAAATCAAGTTAATGAAGATGTGACTAGACAAAGACCTGCTAGGGTTGCAGTATTACAAAGAGTTTCTAGACAAAAGAATTTGCAACAAACATATTCTTATCACAATCAGGTTCCTAGAAGAAAATCTGTACAACAGACTTATAGTTATCATAACAGAGTAACAAGACAAAAGAATTTACAACAGACTTATAGTTATCATAATCAGGTTCCAAGACGTAGACCAGTACAACAGACTTATAATTATCATAATCAGGTTCCAAGACGTAGACCAGTGAGACAACCATTCCCTTCAACAAGACCTATAGGGCCTCTTGCAAAGGTTAAACAAATTTGGATTAATGAAGGTGGAGTGTTAAGAAAAATGGATGAAGTGTACTTAAATGATAGTGGAACATTGAAAAAGACTCATCAAAGTGTACCAACTTCTCAATTAACAGACCCGAACACTTAAAGTTGTATAAATAGTTATATGGCAATCATAGCAAACATATTTATAGACCAAGGTACCGATTTCGAAGTTACTATCGATGTCTCTGATACCAGTGACAATATCATAGACTTATCAGGGTACACTGCCTCTGCACAAATAAGAAAAACATATGGTTCTGAAACCATTGCAGAAACTTTTGGTACATCCATAACTGCATCAACTGGTAAGGTAACACTTACTCTTACGGATACTCAAACCACTGGTTTGAAAAGTGGTAGATATGTTTATGATTTAGTAATAACAGATGCCTCAGGAACAAAGACTAGAGTCATTGAGGGACAAGCAATAATAACACCCGGCGTAACAAGGTAGGGTTTATAAAATGGCTATAAAAGCAAAGATATCAGGGAACGCAAGTAACGTGACATTAAAATCAAGACTATTACAATCAACAGGCATTAAAGCAAAGCAAGTTGCAATCGGAGACTCTTCTACTGGAGGAGGTAGTAGTGTAAATTCGATAAGTGATATCGCAGACGTGAATGCAACAGAAACCGATAAAGGTTTACTAAACTATAATGCTGAAACAGATAGATGGGAAACCACTACAGTTATTGATGGTGGAACATTCTAGTATTATAAATACTTACACAAATCAAGGTGTCAGACAGTGAGACACGACCCACATTGTGAGTGGACTGCAATATAATGATAATCTAATTCTATACAAATAGAATTTACGTAAATTTTAAAACAATATATTAATTTTTTCAGGAGAAAAAAATGGCAACAGTAATTCAAATTAAAAGGTCTACTGGTAGTGCTAATCCCGCAATTTCTGATTTAGCAGAAAGTGAATTAGCCTACGTTCAGGATAGGTCAGGAACTGGTGCGAACGCAACTCTCTTCATAGAATCACATGACGGTACAAGTGCAGTTATTCACGAAATCGGTGGTAAGTACTATACAGACATGTTGGCTGGTTCAACACCAACACCTTCAGACTTCATAGTAGGTAACGGTGCAACAGCTGGTGCATCTATTAAGTTGAGAGAAGATTCAGACAACGGAACAAATTTCGTTGCTCTAAAATCACCCGACACATTGGGTTCAAACCTCACATTAACATTACCATCTTCAGATGGTTCAAACGGACAAGTACTTGGAACCGATGGTTCAGGAGCATTGTCTTTCGTATCAACAACTTCATCAATCGCAGGTGCATCTGATACAGATATTTCAGCACCAGCATCAGGACACATTCTTGTCCATGACGGTTCAGACTCATTTGATAACGTAGCAGTTTCAGGTGACGTAACACTTGCATCTAATGGTGCAATGACAATCGGTTCAGGTGTAGTTGAAAATGGCATGATAGCTGCAGACGCAGTAACAGGTGCTAAAATCGCAGACGACGCTATTGATTCAGAACATCTTGCAGATGGTTCAATCGATACAGCTCACATTGCAAATGGACAAGTAACATTTGGTAAACTTGCAGCTGCAGCGGTTGTAATCGAATCAGAAGGTATCGGTTCAAACGATAACGACACAACAATTCCTACTTCAGCGGCAGTAAAAAACTATGTTGATACTAACGTAACAGCACAAGATGTAGACTTTGCTGGTGATTCAGGAACAGGTGCAGTCGATTTAGATTCACAATCACTTACAATTCAAGGTACAAATAACGAAATTGAAACAAGTGCAAGTGGACAAACTTTAACAGTTGGTCTACCTAACGATGTAACTATTTCAAATAACTTAACAGTTTCAGGAAACTTAATATCAGACGATATTACAACTGCAACATTAACAACTTCAGGTAACCTTACAGTAACAGGTAACTTAAGTGTTAACGGTACAACAACAACTGTTAATTCAACAACAGTATCAATTGCAGACCCAATTTTTGAAATTGGTGATGATAGTTCAGATGATAATCTAGACAGAGGTATCAAATTTAAGTACAACTCAGGTGGTACTAAACTTGGGTTCTTTGGTATGGACGATACAGATGCTAAATTTAAGTTTATTGCAGATGCAACAGACACAAGTTCAGTATTCTCAGGTTCACTAGGTAACGTTGCATTCGGTAATGCCGAAGTAGCAGCTTTATCATTAAGTGGTTCTATCTCATCATACGCAGGGTCAGCTCCAACAGACGGTCAAATCTTAATTGGTGACACTTCAGGTGGAGTATTCGATGCAGCTACATTGACAGCTGGTGAAGCAATAACTATTACTAATGGTGCTGGTGCAATTACACTAGCTGCTGAAGACGCAACTACATCTAATAAAGGTGTTGCATCTTTCTCAAGTAATAACTTCACTGTTTCAAGTGGTGCTGTAACCGTTACTGCAATTGACGGTGGTACATTTTAATTAGTAGTTATAACTTGGAGGAAGCATGGCAACAGTAATTCAGTTTAAACGTTCAGCTACTCAGAACGCTGTTCCTAATACTGGTGATTTATCACTAGGGGAATTAGCTGTAAACACTTATCACGGTAGGTTTTACACTGAGAAGAATGACGGTTCTGCATCTGTAGTCGAATTAGGTTCAAACCCAACGAGTTTGACACTCAATGATGCTTACTCTTTTCCAACCAGTGATGGTTCGGCAAACCAAGTACTTAAAACCGATGGAAGTGGTACATTAACATTTGCTAACGCAGGTAATGTGTATTCCACGTTCACATATAGTGTAACAGGAAACCAAACAGTATTTACTGGAAATGATGACAATGGTAATTCATTATCATATACATCAGGTGGTGAAAACGTATACTTAAACGGTGTTAAGTTGATTGGGGGTGGTACAGATTATACAACTACTAACTCAACCACTATCACTTTAACAGAAAACGCAGTAAGTGGAGATACATTAGTAATTAATAATATCTCTAACACTAGTGATTTAGTTGAAGGTAACCATACAGAATCATCGTTCACTGCAACGACAGCTGACCAACTTTTACAGTCAGTTTCAACATCAATTAAGAGTATAAGATTTTTTGTGACAGCAACACACGCTTCAGCAGGAACTCACTCTTGTGATGTTATCATTGCAAATGATGGTACTAATGCATATTATTCACAGTTTGGTGATGTCCATACTGGTAACTCTTTGTTTACATTGAGTGTAGATGTTAATTCAGGAAATATGAGATTACTCGTAACTCCTGCTAACACTAATACCACAATAGACACGTTCCAAATTAGACATTCATAAGGAGGATTAGAACATGGCAAAATCAAATGCATTTAAATTAGCTGAACTAATCCGTGGGATTCAATTCGATGTTGACAATGATAAAATTGTTACAGCGAAAAAAGTTGAAACCAAAAATACTAAGAGAGAGTCATCTACGACAACATCGACAGATGCATTCTCATTAGATACCTTTGCAAAAGCAACCTACAGGGCTGCAAGATATATTGTAGTAATGTCTAAAGGTACGGATTACCATTCTACAGAAGTTATGTTAGTACATGATGGTACTACAGTTACTTTAACTCAGTACGGTACATTGAAGTCAACACCGTTAGCTACATTTGACGCAGATATTTCGGGAGATGACGTAAGATTACGTGTGACCCCAGCATCAAATGCTAGTACAACGTTCAAATTTGACAGAACAGTAGTAGACGCGTAACAGTTCAGAGAACTAATTAAGGGGGAACTTAGGTTCCCCTTTTTTTTGCCCTTACAAAATGCATAAATAGTATTAGATTCAACATTATGGATTATATTAAATGGGAATAAAGAAGAAATTTTTAGCAGACTACGGTGAAGAAATACATGGTGACTTAGATGTTACTGGAGATGTTTCTGTGTCAGGTGGTTTGACAATATTAGGAACAACGACTACTATAGATTCGGTTACCAAATCGGTTGATACATCTATGTTTGAACTTGCTAATGCAAATACATCCCAAGACTTGATTGACTTTGGTATATACGGTAACTATAATGACGGTCTATCAGATGGAGGTGCAAGTGAGTTTTCAGGTTTGTTTAGAGATGCAACTGATTCCACATGGAAATTATTTGATGGACTAGAAATAGAACCGACAACAACAGTAGACACTGAAGGAACTGGATGGTCTTTTGCAGACCTAAAGGTAGGTGATTTAGAATCGACAGGAACATTAACTGCAGTAGGGCCACTCAACTTACAGAATTTAAGAATGGATGCAAACAATACATTGACTACTACTGCAACAGATGAGGTAGAACTAGATAGTTTTCCATTGTTATCATATAGAAGTGGAAAATATCATGTACAAGCTTCACAAGGAACAAATTTTCATGCATGTGAAATTATGGTAATACATGATTCATCAAGTGCATCACACCAAGTGTATGGAAGTGTAACCACAAATGGAGAGTTGTTTACAACATCAGTAGATACAAATTCAGGAGATGTCAGAGTCAAAGTTACACCATCATCATCGAGTTCAACAGTATTCAAAATAAGTAGAAATTTATTAACAGTATGATAACCTTTAGGGGATTGGTTCTCCTAAATACATTCATACAAACAGGGGATTTTTAATGGCAACAGCAAACTTTACAATCGATTATGGTTTGACAGTTGGTTCATCTGAAGTAATCACATCTAGTGGTAAAGTAGTGGCAGCTGCAGTATCAACTTTGACAACTGATAATTTAACACAGGGGTCGACAAATCTGTATTTTACAGGTTCACAGTTTAATACATCTTTTGCTTCTAAAGACACAGACGATTTATCAGAAGGGTCATCAAACCTTTACTTCACAGATACTAGAGCGAGAGGTTCTATATCTTTAGCATCAGGTGAAACCAATTTATCTTATAACAGCACAAGTGGTGAACTATCATTACCAACAGTTGATGGAGGTACATTCTAATGGCAGGTGAAAAGAATTTTAACGTCAAGAATGGTCTATCGGTTGCTGGAACAGAAGTCATTCAAACAGATGGAACTTATGTAGGTTCCATTTCTGCAACTGCACTTAACGAAAGTGTAGACGATAGAGTTGCAAACCTCTTACAAGCAGGAGCTGGTATTGGATTATCATACGATGATGCAAATAACCAATTAACAATCACAGGTAATGTTGGTGATATCACTGGTGTTAACGCAGGTGCTGGTTTAACAGGTACTGCAACTTCAGGTGATGCAACATTAAACATTGGTGCTGGTACAGGTATTACTGTAAATGCAGATGACATTGCAATCAACTTTAAAGACGAAGACAACATGTCTTCAAACAGTGCAATACACGCTGCAACACAACAATCAATTAAAGCATATGTAGATTCCCAAGTATCAAGTAAAGACAACACAGACGAAATTACAGAAGGAAGTTCAAACCTCTACTATACAAATGAAAGAGTAGATGACAGAGTAAGTTCATTACTTACCGAAGGAAGTGGTATATCATTAACATATGATGATACAGCTAACACACTTACAGTTGCAAATACAAACTCTGCAGATATTACAGCAGTAACAGCAGGAAATGGTTTGACTGGTGGTGGAACTTCAGGTGCAGTGTCACTTGCAGTTCAAGTTGATGACAGTTCATTAGAACTTGCATCAGATACAGTTCAAGTAAAAGCAGGTGGTATCACTAATGATATGTTAGCAGGTTCTATTGTAAATGGAAAACTTGCAAACAATTCAATATCAGTTAACTCAACTTCCGTATCCCTTGGTGGTTCTGTTACTTTAGACACTGGTGATATTTCAGAAAATGGAAATCTATACCATACATCAGAAAGAGTTGACGATAGAGTCAATGCATTAATTACTGCTGGTACCAATATAACAACATCATATGATGATGCAGCTGGTACACTTACAATTAACTCTTCAGGTAAAACACAAGAACAAATAGAAGACATCGTAAATGGTTTAGTAGTTGGTGGAACAAACATCACTTCTACATACGATGATACAAATGGTACACTTACACTTGCTGGTTTATCAAATGGAGATATCAGAGGTTTATTATCTGCAACTGGAGATTTATCATACAACAGTACTACAGGTGCATTCTCATTCACAGAAAGAACAAATGCAGAAGTAAGAGGTTTATTCTCAGCAGGTGGTGACTTAGCATACAACAGCACAACAGGTGCATTTAGTGTAACAAAATTCACAACTGCAAATGCAAGAAGTTCAATTTCAGCAGGTGGTGATTTAGCATACAATTCAAGTACTGGTGTTATCTCATACAGTGAACCTACAATGTATGCAGACTCAGATGCAAGAGGAGCTATATCAGTAACAGACTCAGGTGGAGACGGTTCACTTGCATATAATTCTTCTACTGGTGTTATCACATACACAGGCCCAAGTGCATCAGAAGTTCGAGCTCATCTAAGTGCTGGAACTGGTGTTGGATTCTCAGGTGGTGCATTTAGTATCGGTCAGGCAGTCGCAACAAACAGTAATGTAACATTTGCAGATGTAAATGCAAGTGGTGATTTAGTAGTCACAGGTGACTTAACAGTTAATGGGTCAACAGTTACCAACAGTGCATCAAATACAACAATCGAAGATGCATTGATTGAACTTGGTTCAGGTAACACAGGTTCAAACTCTAATGACTTAGGTCTTATCCTCGAAAGAGGTTCAACTGGTGATAATGTATTCATGGGTTGGGACGAAAGTTCAGATAGAGTTAGATTTGCAACTACAACAGCAACAGGTTCATCCAGTGGTGCATTAACACTTACTAATGCAAACATACAAGCAGGAAGACTTTACGGTGCTGTTACAGGTAACGTAACTGGTAATGCAGACACAGCTTCTGCATGGGCAGATGCAAGAACTATCTCTTTAGGTGGTGACCTTACAGGTTCCGTATCTATAGATGGTAGTGCAAACGCAACACTTAATGCAACAGTTGGTTCAAATGCAGTTGCATTAGGTTCAAACACAACAGGAAATTACGTATCAGGAATATCAGGAACCTCAAATGAGATTACAATCTCAGGTTCAGGTAGTGAAAATGCAACAGTAACAATAGGTCTACCCGATGATGTAACTATCGGTGATGCATTATCAGTTACTGGTAAAGGTACTACAGATTTTACAACAATCGGTAGTTCAGACGGAGCATTTAGAAATACTTTCATACATTCAGCAGGCCCATCAGGAAGTGATGGACAAGTCGGTGATGTATGGATAACTTACTCATAAGAGTTTAATATAATATGGCGCAACGAATAAAGAACCCTACGGGGTGGGTAAACACAACAGGAAGCTGGGTAAAAACATCTCCAACTGAATGGTCGGCAGTAGATTCTATCTATTCAAAGACACCTACTGGGTGGGTAAAGTCATCAGGACAAATGCCAGCTCAAGTAGTTGCAACAAGACCAGCAGTTGGGACAAGACCTTACAACTTCCAACAATCTTATCAATTCACTGTGCAACAGTCGTATCAGTATCATAATAGGGTACAGGCATCTACACAACAGTCATATCAGTATCATAACAGGGTTCAAACAAGTGTTCAACAAGATTACACTTATCACAACCGTGTTCAACAAAATACTCAACAGACATATACCTATCATAATAGAGTACAAAGAAGAAGACCAGTACAACAAGCATATACCTATCATAATAGAGTACCTAGACGTAGACCAGTACAACAGACTTATAGTTATCACAATCAGGTACCAAGACGTAGACCAGTACAACAGACGTACGTCTATCATAATCAGGTACCAAGACGTAGACCTACACAACAATCATATCAATACCATAATAGAGTTGGTAGACAACGTGTAGTACAACAGGGTTATACTTATCACAATAGAGGACAAGCTTCTACCCAACAGACTTACCAGTATCATAACAGAGTTCAAACAAGTACTCAACAACCTTACACTTATCATAATAGGGTACCTAGAAGAAGACCTGTACAACAGTCGTATCAGTACCATAATAGAGTACAAAGAAGAAGACCTGTTCAACAGACGTATACCTATCATCATAGAATACCAAGACGTAGACCAGTACAACAGGCATACACTTATCACAATAGGATACAAACAAGTACTCAACAGGCATACACTTATCACAATAGGGTACCTAGAAGAAGACCAGTCCAACAGGCATACCAGTACCACAATAGGGTGCAGAGAAGAAGACCTGTTCAACAGTCGTATCAGTACCATAATAGAGTACCTAGAAGAAGACCAGTACAACAAGGGTATACTTATCATAATAGAGGACAAGCATCAACTCAACAGACTTATCAATATCATAACAGAGTTCAAGCTTCTACTCAACAGAGTTACCAGTATCATAATAGGGTTCAGACTAGTGTACAACAATCATACCAATACCATAATAGAGTACAGGTAAGTACACAACAGAATTACCAGTACAACAATACTGAATCAAGAAGAAGACCTGTACAACAAAGTTACCAGTACAACAATCAAGAGTCTAGAAGAAGACCAGTACAACAGGTATACCAGTATCATAATCAGGTACCTAGAAGAAGACCTGTACAACAGACGTATACCTATCATAATCAGGTACCAAGACGTAGACCTGTACAACAAAGTTACCAGTACAATAATCAAGAGACAAGACGTAGACCAGCACAACAGTCTTATACGTATCATAATAGACTTCAAGCTAGGTATAGTTACCAACAACCTTATAGTTATCACAATCAGGTACCAAGACGTAGACCTGTGCAACAAGCATACACTTATCATAATCAGGTTCCAAGACGTAGACCAGTTCAACAGTCTTATCAGTACAATAATCAAGAGTCAAGACGTAGACCAGTTCAACAGTCTTATCAGTACAATAATCAAGAGCCAAGACGTAGACCAACACAACAGTCTTATCAGTTTAACCAACCTACACCTAGAAGAAGACCTGTACAACAAACATACCAGTTTAACCAACCTACATCTAGGACAAGACAGACTACAGTAAGGAATAGCGCACACACAGCTTACATCCATTATGGAAATATCTATGGTGGTGGTGGTGATACATCTGTTATTAAGGTAGAAACTCCATACGGACAAAGAACTTCCTATATACCATCTTTTGAGTTCTCGGGTTTCCCAATGAATGCTCAGAATACAGGTACTGCAAGTCCATTTGGTTTTGCAGGAAGACCTGATGGAAAAGGACATGAAAGAGATTCCTTTAGAGGAAACATGATGTTCAGAGGGCCTTCGTTACAAATGTCAGGTACGCAATCACCATTCTTTACTGGTAGTGGCCCACAAAACCAATCAACATCACCGAAGAGTTGGCACTATAGAAGTTACTTTGGTGGACAAAGACAGTGGCAGGGTGTGTTAAGATTTGTTGGTGCGAACATGGAATTTGGTGCTGATTTCGTTGCAGGGCCAGCTGCTCAATCTGTTCAAAGTATACCTAACCCACAGAGACAAGGTTCAATACCTATTACAGGACAAGCACCAACTAATTCTCAATATGGTGCAAAAATAACGAGTGGACAGACTGCAACATTTAAATGGTCACAAGATGGTCAGATGCAGTCACAATCACCCGGCGGTGGAGGTGGAGGATTCCCACTATTTGTCAGAAACAAAGGTGATGTATTCGTTAGAAGTAGAGATTTGTCTCATGTTCACCAAGTAACTTTCAGTAATAGTGCTGGTGTGACATGGCCTCAAGGTCAGATGAACGAGATGCAACAGCCTGGTCAACAGAACCAACCGTACACTTATCATAATAGGGTACAAAGACGTAGACCAACACAACAACCGTACACTTATCATAATAGGGTACCTAGAAGAAGACCAGTACAACAGGCATACACTTATCATAATCAGGTACCTAGAAGAAGACCTGTGCAACAAGCGTACACTTATCATAATCAGGTACCAAGACGTAGACCTGTACAACAAAGTTACCAGTACAACAATCAAGAGTCTAGAAGAAGACCAGTACAACAAAGTTACCAGTACAATAATACTGAGACTAGGAGAAGACCTGCTAGGTCAGACTATCGAGTCAACCAACCTACTCCTAGAAGAAGACCAGTACAACAGACGTATACCTATCATAATAGAATACCGAGACGTAGACCAGTGCAACAATCTTATCAGTACAATAATACTGAGACTAGAAGAAGACCAGTGCAATCGTCTTATCAGTACAATAATACTGAATCTAGAAGAAGACCAGTTCAACAGACGTATACTTATCATAATAGAATACCAAGACGTAGACCTGTACAACAAAGTTATCAGTATCATAATCAGGTACCTAGAAGAAGACCAACTAGAGTACAAACATTACAGAGGGTGTCAAGACAGAGACCAGCAAGAGTACAAGCTTTACAACGTGTATCAAGACGTAGACCAACAAGAGTACAACAGTTGCAACGTGTCTCTAGACAAAGACCAGCAAGAGTACAGGTTAACATTCAAGAAACAAGAAGAAGACCTGTACAACAAAGTTACCAGTACAATAATATTGTAACTAGACAACGTCCTGTACAACAAGGTTATCAATATAATAATATTGAGTCTAGAAGAAGACCAGTGCAACAGGGTTATCAATATAATAATACTGAGACTAGAAGAAGACCAACTAGAGTACAGGTGAACCAACCTTCTCCTAGAAGAAGACCTGTTCAACAGAGTTATCAGTATAATAGTACTGAGAACAGACAGAGACCAGTACAACAAGGTTATCAGTATAATAATATTGAGACTAGACAACGTCCTGTACAACAAGGTTACCAGTATAATAATGTTGAGACTAGAAGAAGACCAGCAAGAGTACAACAGTTGCAACGTGTTTCTAGACAAAGACCTGCTAGAGTTCAGGTAAATATACAAGAAACTAGAAGAAGACCAGCACAGCAAACTTATCAGTACAATAATATTGTAACTAGACAACGTCCAACACAACAGAATTATCAATATAATAATACTGAAAATAGACAGAGACCAGTGCAACAAGGTTACCAGTATAATAATACTGAAAACAGACAAAGACCAGTGCAACAGGGTTATCAATATAATAATATTGAGTCTAGAAGAAGACCAGTGCAACAGGGTTATCAATATAATAATATTGAGTCTAGACAAAGACCAGCAAGAGTTCAGGTTCTACAGAATGTAACTAGACAAAGACCTGCTAGAACACAGGTATTGCAGAGAGTTTCAAGACAGAGACCTACTAGGGTACAGGTATTGCAAAGAGTTTCAAGACAGAGACCAGCACAGTCATCCCGTCAGAAGGTTACAGTTGGTATACAACCATATGCATATCAACAACCGTATAGAAATACAGTTCAGAAATGGGATGGTACAACGTCTTGGCCTGCACAACCAATATCCTCTTAAATAAAAGGACTAAATATTATTGACTAAAACATGATTAGATGTTATAATGGAGTATTATGAAGTATATTGATTTACCCGACCCAGTGAGTGTGAAAAGTTCTTTCAACGACCATCTTGGTGGATTGAATAAAACAAAACCCAAGAAAGAAGTGATGATTAAAATCAAAGAAAAGTTTGATGAAATCTCACGTATATACAAACCTAAAATAGTTTCACTTGGTGACTTGCACAAAAAGTATGGTGTAAGTTACCAAGAAGACTCCTCACATAAAATTAGGGATTTCTTTCGTGCATTACAAGTTGGAGAAGCAGCTGTTGATGCAGAAGACTTTGAAAGAATAAATGGTGATGAGAACTCTTCTCGTCTCTATCATGCAACTAAATTACATTTCTTAATTCAAGATATCCGAGACAAAGGAATTGAATACGGCCCTCAAGGTGTATTGTATTGGCCTCCTACTGCAGATGCAGATGAGATTAGATACTTTGTACATCCCGGCACTGGAAGATATTCTGCAATCAAATATTTACAAAAATGGGATACTGAGTGTTTGGTATGGGATGCATATGACGTATGTTATGACCATAAACCAATGTCTTACTCTGAATGGATAGTTCACACTTTTAAAAATAATCTATATCCCGATATGAATCATGTGTCTTATTGTTGGAATCAAGGTATCATAGAAGCACACCAAAATAGAGACATGAGAGGTGACTATACTGAAGCAAATGACTACTTACATTATACACTATTCAATGGTGAGATACCAACTATATACGTTGGATATGATGGTAGACATGGTGAAGTTTCAGATGTTTGTATAAAGAGTATACAACATTCTATTGAAAGATACAATAACAAAATGGGAGACTTATCAAGTGTTCCGTGGAATGCATTCGTTAATATTAAAAAACTTGACGTTTCAAAGATTCCCGAGTATACTAGAGAGTATGCAAACCAATCAACAGAGTTTACGTATAGTAGATTCATGATACCATACTTAGAGAAATATCAAGGTGTCAGTATGTTTGTGGATGATGACTTTATCTTCACAGAAGATATGTTACACTTATTTTATTCACTAGGACATACTGATTCCGTTGCATGTTTCCATCATGACTTTTCTGATAAAGGTATTACAGAAAAATTAGGTGGAGAAAAGAATGTATGGTATCCTAAAAAACTATGGTCAAGTCTTATGATATTTAACAACGGTCATAAGGATTGTAGAAAACTAACACCCGAGGTGGTAAACACACAATCGGGTCAATATCTACATCAATTTAAATGGACAGATAATGTAGTCAAACTTCAAGACGATTGTTGTTGGACTGAAGGTTACTCTGATGAACCATATAACGTAAAGAAACATAGAATGATTCATTACACAAATGGGGGCCCATGGATTGAAAACTTCAATGATAGTGTTCAACAAATTGGTAGATATAATTATTATAAAAATCTCGTAGAGATTGACAACAAAAAGGTGAAAGAAAATGGCAAATAGAGCTTTAATATATGATGCAACTAATACGTTAGTTATTATCAAAGAAACAGGGTTAAGAATTGTTTATCAAAATGTAGACAAACCCGAATTAGGTTTCGAATACGAAGGACTCGTATACGACCAAGATGAATTCAAAATCTTAGAAGTAAATCCATCTAATTGGGATGCATCGGAAAAACTTCCGTTAACTGATTCAGACAGAGATAAGATTGAAAAATTTATCGATGATGCAGAAGCACCCGATGGTACAAACCTAAACAACCAATACATCGATGATTTGTATGATGTTGTTTCAAAAAATGTATATCAATTATGTGTTGAAATGAGAATTGAAAATCTATATGAAGCTACATACATTGGTAGAGAAGATTCAAATCATCCTTTTAGGTCAGATGCACGAAGAGTGTTAGAATTTGCAGATAGTTCTTACAGTGTACTAGAACAAGTTTGTAGTTCTCTAAGTAGAACCCGAGAAGACCAACTTAAAGACTTTGAAGATTATTGTGATGACTTGTTGCAGTTACCACCTGTACAACAATTCCAAGGTCAGCAGTAATGTATGGAAGTTGTATATCTAGATAAACCCTTTAAGATACAGAAATTCCCCTTAGATAAAATCTATGTCTTAGACGATTGGGTAACATACGAAATCATGTATAACATGAGGAGACTAACCTCAAGAACTATATGGGCTCAAAACAATCAGGTAAATAGAAACGGTAAGATACGTCATCTGTTTTGGGGTGCAACATTCTATGAGGGCAAAGATAAAAAAATTAGAGACCATACTTATCATATGCAAGACACCTATCTTATCAGATATCTAGATTGGAAACTTCAATCAGAGTTTGGTTTTAGATGGGAAAAATTTCAGTATGCTGGTATGAATGGTCAGACCACTGGTCTTCAAGGGACTATACACGAAGATAGTTCTCCTGAAAATACAACTAATATATCTTTCTTATGGTACAACACTGAGTATTGGGAAAAAGAATGGGGTGGCCCACTTAAATTTTATAACGAAGAAGCAAAACATATAGATGGTTATAAAGAAGAGTATTTAAAACATCAGATTGCACAGGTTGATTATAAACCAAATAGATTACTAATGTTTGATGGGAGTATACCACACAATGCAGATGCTCCAAATGATGCATGTGAATATGCATGTAGACAGTCTCTAGTTATACGAGGTGATGCATGTCGACTAGAGAATGAATTAGATTATTATGCCAACGATAGAATTTAACACAACAAACGAAAAAGCATTTAAAGAATATCGTCCTGTAGTTGCAAAACATATACATCCTAATTGGTGGAAAGAGATGAGTGTTTCAGCTAATGGACGAGACAATATTAAGATGTGTCCTTCAATGTTAGATGTGTTGGGTAGTGGTTACTACATTACATGTGTTGAAGATATTAAAATAGAATACCCTAAAAATGATTTAGATGGTTCACCCAAATATGAACTGGGACAATTTGCAAAGTGTCCACACAATCCTAATTATGAAACTACTGGTCACCCTAGAGAACAATTCCCTAACTTCGAGTATGCAAAGGCAGATGTAGAAGAAAATCTAGAAAAAAATAATGCAGTCAAAATTAGAGTTCCATGGAGTGTAACAACACCATTGGGTTATTCTTGTTTATATCTAGACCCATTTCTATTTCAAAATAGATTCTTTCAGACTTGGCAGGGGGTTATGGACACCGATAAATATACAGGTGGAGACTTAAATGGTTTAATTATTCTGTATCCTAAGACAAGAGAAGAGTTTGTTATTCCAGCAGGAACACCTATAGCACAGATAGTTCCATATAGAAGAGAGTCGTGGAAAGCTAGTATCGATTTGATTAGTACCGAACAATATCAAAAAGACCATGATGCATTTCTATATCATAAGTTTGCAACAGATGATTCAACACCCTTTAAGAAAGGTGGTGGAATAGAAAAGAAATGGGTTCCAAAATCACCACTCTTTGAAAAGGATATTTTTGACCCATTCAATATTATTCCGACTGAAGAAGAACTTGAACAAGAAAGAAAAATATCAAAAGAAGTTAGGAATGCAAAATCTCTAAGAGAGAAAATTGAGGATTAAATTATGGCAGTAGAATTACTATTCCCAAACTATGTTTTTCATAGACAACTAACCGCTGAAAACTTACACGACAGACAGGGTGTATCTTTTGACTATCTACAGTCGTTGAAAGATGAAATGGATGGAATGAGAGCTAGAGATGAAGGTAGGTCGGTATCTAACAGAAATGGATGGCAATCTAATGATGGGTGTGAATCAAATCCTAGATTTCAAAAATTGATGAATAGAATTATACGTATGTTTGATGATGAAGTCTTACCCTTCTATGGGTTTAACAAAGGAGATGTCAGTGTACAGATTGGTAATTCTTGGGCAAACATTAATGGTCACATGTGTTGGAACTCTCCTCACTTACATAATGGTTGTTGGTATAGTGGAGTGTTTTATATACATGCAGACGGTGACGAGGGAGATATTGATTTCATAGACACAGATGAAAAAGTGGTACACGACATGCCACCATCACCCATGATACAGATGTCATCACATCAACAACCGACTACAGGTAAATTGATATTGTTCCCAAGTGGTTTGATGCATATGGTAGAACCCAACATGACACAGAAAGAGAGATACAGTATATCCTTTAACATCAATTATCAGATGAACAATCAAATAAAGATTGGTGAGTCATTATCAAATAGATATTATCCATGGATATTTGAATTAGACCAAGAGGGGTATCCCTTAAATTATCAAGATATAACTGGAAATATGCCACCACTCGAACCCCTTGAGGACGATACGATTACCTAAATAATCGTATGGAACAAGGAATATTCATCGACCCCCATCTTATATGGAATCTTTTTTTAACAATGGTGTTACTACCAGTGGGTTTTTTCGTGCGTAGTGCTTTGAACGAACAAAAAAGAATCGATATACTTCTAAACAAAACAAGAGAAGAGTTAGCAAAGGAATACGTATCTAAAGATGAATTCCAACAATCTATGGATAGATTAATAGATTCTATGGAAAGAATTGACGAAAAACTCGACAGACTCCAATCTCGCACTTACTTCCAAGAATAATTGTTATAAATAGTATTGAACATTTAAAAAAATGGAAATAGTACTATGGCAATACCAAACTCAAGGGCATCATTTAAAGAATATATTCTAAGAAGTCTTGGAGCTCCAGTGATTGAAATCAACGTGGATGATGACCAAGTAGATGATAGAATAGATGAAGCCTTGCAATACTACAACGAATACCATTACGATGGTTCTATTCGTACCTATCTAAAACATCAATTGACTCAAAGTCAAATTGATACCATGAAGACTAACGAAACACATACTGGTGTTAATAGTTCCAGTAATGCATATCAAAGTCAAGAGTTCAAAGAAGAACAATCATATGTAGTGTTACCCGAATCAGTATTATCAGTAGTACGAATATTTCCTTTCAACGATAAACACAACCTCAATATGTTTGACCTTAGATATCAACTAAGATTGAATGATGTATATGACCTAACTGCAACTAATGTATTGTACTACGAACAAGTGCAACAACACATCAGTCTATTAGACCATATGTTAGTGGGTGAAATACCTATAAGATATAAACAAGTTACTAACAGGTTATACCTAGATATGGATAAAGATTCTGTTACTGCTGGTGAGTTTATCTTGATTGAGTGTTTTAGAAAACTAGACCCTACGACTTATACAGACATATACAATGACATGTGGTTAAAAAGATATACAACTGCATTAGTTAAATATCAATGGGGTTCAAACCTTTCCAAATTCGGTGGGATGCAATTGCCTGGCGGAGTTGAGTTAAACGGAAATGAAATAATGACACAAGCACAGGAGGAGATTCGAAGACTAGAAGAGGAATCAAGATTGAACTATGAATTACCTCCTATAGATATGATAGGTTAATTATGCCAACAAATGTATTTTTCAATCATGCAGTATCGTCTGAACAACACCTGTATGAAGACTTAGTTGTTGAGTCACTTAGAATGTATGGTCACAACATCTACTATCTTCCTAGGGAGATAATAGAAGAAGACACCATTTTAGGAGAAGATGTTGCATCAAAATTTGGAGATGCATATGAGATTGAAGCATATCTAGAAAACGTAGAAGGATTTGAAGGAGAAGGAGACTTATATTCTAAGTTTGGTGTAGAGATAAGAGACCAAGCAACCTTTGTGATTGCACTTAGAACATGGGAAAGATTCGTATCTCTAGATAATAACCTCACCTCATCATTCAGACCAAACGAAGGTGATGTAATACACTTCCCTCTCAGTGGTTCTTTATTTGAAATTAAGTTTGTTGAACATGAAGACCCATTCTATCAAGTCGGTAAGCTCTTTGTATTCAAGTGTAGATGTGAATTATTTGAATATAGAGGAGAAGATTTTGACACTGGTACTAATGCAGACTTGGTTGAAGCAGAAAGAACATACACTATAAGTGCAACAATGACTGCTGGTTCAGGAGACTCAGGTAATTACACAGAAAATGAAGAACTTAAGATTGGTGATAATGTTATTGGTGAAGTGTCTACATATAAAAGGTCTAACAGAACTCTTACAATCATACACAACAATACACCACTTGCAGTGGGTGACAGATTAGTAGGTGCAGTGTCAGGTGCAACTAGACAGATACAAACAATTACCGATGCACTTGATATGCCAAATGACCCGAATGCACAAAATAAAGAATTCGAAGATGCAGCTGATAATTACATAGACTTCAGTGAAACAAACCCTTTCGGTGAGATAGGAAATAATAGTTAATCATGTTTACATATTTTTACAATGAAACAATAAGACGTTCAGTATCTGTGTTTGGTACCATGTTTAATAATATCACAGTTAAACAGACTAAATCAGATGGGACAGTTGTAAACAGTATTAAAGTTCCTTTGTCGTATGGTCAAAGACAGAAGTTCTTACAGAGATTAAAAGAAGAACCCGATTTGAATGACAACTTAAGAAGTGCAATATCACTTCCTAGAATGGGATTTGAAGTCAGTGGTTTCACCTACGACCAAAATAGACAACAAAATAAACTTATCCGTTCCACTAAAACTACTATGGAGTCAGATAATGTTAGTAGAAAGTTTCAATATCAACCCACACCATATGATATAAACTTTACACTATCCATCTATGCAAAGAACATGACAGATGGTTTACAAATAGTAGAACAAATACTACCGTATTTTCAACCCGAATATACGGTTGCAATGAAAATGATTGATGATATGTCAGAAGTAAGAGACGTACCTATCATTTTAACAGGTGTAAATATGGACGACCAATTCGAAGGGTCGTTTGAAGACAAGAGAGTAATTAACTTTACTCTAGATTTTACAATGAAAACTTATTTCTTTGGCCCAGTATATAAAGGTAAAGTTATTACTAAGGTTAGAGAGAAAACATTTATAAATGATGGAAGACATGGTTTCACATCATCAGAACTTACTACATCAGGCATCGTAAAGGACGTTAAGTTTTACGAACCAGCATTTGAAGGAACAGTTGCAAGTGCAGTGTCTAATAACACTACAGTGACTTTCTCAGCTGCAATAGATAGTAATGTATCTGTAAATGATACTATGGAAGGTTCATCTACTAATCCCGACCCAACAGTCTCTTCTATAGCAGGAGACAGACTGTCTGTAGTGGTTTCTAGTAACGTTACTTTGTCCCAAGGTGATAAAGTATACTTCACAGGAAGTGCATCTGCAGAGGACAATTATGTTATATCAGAAGATGTATCATTCTTTGATGAGGGATATGGTGGTAATGAAGCTTCAACCACAGACTAGTGAAAAATTATGACAGACAATGTTGACGATAAATTAAATCAAATATTAGATATAAACACGGACATGAAGAAGGACTTAAAGAAAGTCCCTACAGTCCGTACAGACCTCTCTAAGGAGTCTTTAGAGACAGACTATAGATATGCAAGGGAAAATCTTTACGACCTTGTAGAGAGGGGACAGGATGCATTAGACGGTATCCTAGACCTATCTAAAGAGATGGAGAATCCTCGTGCATATGAAGTGGCAGGACAGATACTTAAAACCACCTCAGAGATTGCAGAAAAACTTTTAGACCTTCAGGTCAAAATGAAAAGTATCAACAAAGAAGAAATTGCAAAAGAAGGTGATACTCATAATCACTTATACGTTGGGTCAACATCAGACTTACAAAAATATTTGAAGAAAAACAAACATGGTAAATCCGAAGAATGAAGGTTATCTAGGTAACACTCAAATCAAACGTGCAAACGTTGAGACGAAGTATACCAAAGAAGAACTAGACGAATATCTCAAGTGTCAACAAGACCCTTGTTATTTTATTGAATCTTATACACAGATTATCTCTCTTGATGAGGGTATGGTTCCTTTTAAGTTACGTGGATATCAAGAAAGTTTAATAACACATTATAATGAAGAAAGATTCAGTATAGTACTTGCATCGAGACAAAGTGGTAAGTCTATTACGTCTTGTGCATATTTACTATGGTATCTATTGTTTACACCCGAAGTTACAGTAGCTGTTCTTGCAAACAAAGGTGCAATTGCAAGAGAGATGGTTGCAAGGATAACTACTATGTTAGAATCTGTTCCTTTCTTTTTACAGCCTGGGGTTAAGATTCTAAACAAAGGTAATATAGAATTTGGTAATGATAGTAAACTAGTTGCAGCTGCAACATCATCATCATCAATTCGTGGACTTTCTATTAATATGTTGTACCTAGATGAGTTTGCATTCGTTGAAAATGCAGAAGAGTTCTACACTGCAACATATCCCGTGGTTACTTCAGGTAGAGATTCTAAGGTAATTATCACTTCTACTGCAAACGGTGTGGGTAATATGTTCCATAAAATATATGAAAGTGCAACTGTAGGTGAATCAGAATACAAATCGTTTCTGATAAACTGGTATGATGTTCCAGGCCGTGATGAAGAATGGAAGAAACAAACTATTGCAAACACTTCTGAGTTACAGTTTCAACAAGAGTATGGTAATAGTTTCTTAGGAACGGGTAATACACTTATTGCATCTGATACACTGTTAGGATTACGTTCATCAAATCCTATCTGGCACAAGGAAGGTTTTAGTGTTTATAAAAAGCCAGAGAAGACTCACACCTATATATGTACTGTAGATGTATCGAAAGGGAGAGGTTTTGACTATTCAACCTTTACAATTTTCGATGTATCCACTGAACCATTTGAACAGGTTGCAGTATATAGAGACAATATGATATCTCCATTACTGTATCCCGATGTAATTGCAAAATATTGTTCACACTATAACACTGCATTAGTGATTATAGAAAACAATGCAGAGGGAGCTGTGGTTGCACAACAGATGCATTATGATTTAGAATATGATAATGTATTCGTTCAGGGTGGTTTAAGATTAGAAGACATCGGGGTAACAATGACCCGAAAGATTAAAAGAATAGGAACTTCTACACTTAAGGAAGTGTTAGAAGAAAATAAATTGAAAATTTGTGATAGGGAGTTGATAAAAGAACTCTTAACTTATGTGAATAAAGGAATGTCTTTTGAAGCAGATAGAGGTTATCATGATGATTTAGTTATGAATTGTGTGGTGTTTAGTTGGTTTTTAACAACTCAATTTTTTGAACACCTAACAAACAATAAAGTTAAAGACTTACTATACGCAGGACAACAACAGGAAATATATGACGATGTCTTACCAGTAGGAGTTTTTGGAGAACTGGATAAAGAGTCTCACTCATTTGTAGACACGAGTGGAGACCGATGGTATTTACAAGAGAACGACTAAGTTCAAAAAAATATAAATACATTAAAAGAATTGACTAAGGTCGCAAAAAGGAGAAAAATATGGCATTTCAAGTATCACCAGGCGTACAGGTTAAAGAAGTTGACCTTACAAATGTAGTACCTGCAGTAGCAGGGACAAGTGGTGCATTTGCTGGAACTTTTTCATGGGGCCCAGTTGATGAGGTTGTAACCGTATCAGGTCAACAAGAGTTAGTAGAGGTTTTTAATTCACCAGCAAATAATAACGCAGGTGCAGAAGATTTCTTTACTGCAGAGGGTTTCCTAAGATATGGTTCATCATTAAGAGTAGTTAGAGTTAACTCAACAAACCTTGCAAACGCAAACGCTTCTTCAACCGCTTCACAAATTATTAAGAACGGTTCAGAATACATAGAGTCTTACAGAGACTTGAGTAATTCAGGAAGTGTTGGAGCATATGTTGCTAAGTTCGCAGGTGCATTGGGTAATTCATTAAGTGTTCATGTTTGTGCATCTTCAAATGCATGGCAGGAAGCTTCAGCAGGTAACACAACTGCAGACAACGCTCTAAATGCAACGTCTATCACTGGTGTCACAAACGCATCAACACTATTTGTTGTTGGTGACGTTATCGTGTTTGACAATCACACTCAAGAGTATAAAGTAACTGCAGTAGCAGGAACTTCACTAACTATTGAAGCACTTAACCAACCAGCTGGAACAGGTTTAACATCTGCAGTTGATGGTTCAGGTTCAGGTGCAGCAGTAGGTATTACTCGTAAGTGGGAATGGCAATCATATTTTGAAAAAGCACCTGGCACATCTGCACTAGCAGCTGCTAATGGTTCATCTAACGATGAAATTCATATAGTAATCGTAGACGAAGACGGAGATATATCAGGAACTAAAAATACAGTTCTTGAATCATATGGATTTGTTTCATTAGCATCAGACGCAAAAAATTTAAACGGAGATTCAAACTTTTACAGAGATGTATTAGAGAGAGACTCACAATGGGTATATGTTACTTCACACTTGGCAGCAATTGTGTCAAACACAAGTACTATATACACATCTTCATCTTTAGGTTCAAATAACCTAACACCCGACTTACCACAGAAAACAGCATTCGGTGCTGGTAATGATGGTAACCTTCCTACAGCAGGACAAAAGTACGGTGCATGGCAAGACCATTTCGAAGATGGAGAAACATCAGACATTTCATTCCTTATCGTAGGTTCAACAAGAACTGATAACGGAAGTGGAACAGAACAAGATACCCTTGCAGATTGGACAACAATCGTTAATCAGGGTATATTGGTTTGTGAAAAACGTAAGGATTGTCTATTATTAGCATCACCAAGAAGAGCATCAGTTGTTAACGTTTCATCAGAAGCGACCCAATTGTCAAACGTACTAGCAGACGTTAATACTGCATCAAGTTCTTCATTCTGTGTCTTTGACTCAGGTTGGTTATATGTCTATGATAAGTACAATGATAGATACGTTTATGTTCCTGCTAACGGACACACAGGTGGAATTATGGCAAGGTCAGACTTATTGAATGACCCATGGTTCTCACCAGCAGGTTTCAACAGAGGACAATACCTAGGAGTAACCAAACTTGCATTTAATCCTAAGAAGGCATCAAGAGATGACTTGTATAGAGCAAGAGTTAATCCAGTGGTAACATTCCCTGGCCAAGGAACCGTGTTGTTTGGAGATAAAACAGGACTAACACAACCATCAGCGTTCGATAGAATTAACGTACGAAGACTATTCATCGTATTAGAGAAAGCAATTTCAGCAGCAGCTAAAGGTAGACTCTTTGAATTCAATGACGGATTCACAAGAGCTCAGTTTAGAAGTGCAATTGAACCTTTCCTAAGAGATGTTAAAAATAGAAAAGGTATTTACGACTTCTCAGTAGTATGTGATGAGTCTAACAATACTGATTCGGTGGTAGATAGAAATGAGTTTGTCGCATCTATCTTCATTAAACCAGCTAAATCTATTAATTTCATCACTCTTAACTTCGTGGCTGCAAGGTCAGGTGTTGAGTTTGAAGAACTTTATGGTGCAATCTAAGGAGTAAACAATGGCAAGTATAGACAGTTTTAAAGCACAATTACTCGGTGGAGGCCCAAGAGCAAATAGATTTAAGGTTTTCCTACCTAGGTCAGGTGGTAAGATTGAGTTCCTTTGTAAGGCAGCTCAGATACCAGCATCAACTATCCCAGCATTTGAGGTGAACTTTAGAGGTTCAAAACTTAAAATCGCAGGTGATAGAACATTTGAAGATTGGACTGTTTCAATCATCAATGATGTGGAGTTCTCTGCAAGAACAGCTCTAGAAGCATGGCAGAGAGATATCCAAGAACTAGATTCAGGAGAAGGTTTAACATCACTAGATTATCTATTAGATAGGGCTTTCGTTGAACAATTAAACAAAGACGATACTGTGTTGGCAAGATATGAGTTCTTCAACATGTTCCCTAACAATATTGGTGAAATCGCATTAGATTACGATACAACCGACCAGTTGGAGACATTTGATGTCACATTCTCATATTCACACTGGCAGAGAGTCGTTTAATTTAGAAGGATTATACTCCCCTAGACACATGTTTCGGGGAGTATAAATATATATATTATGGAATTATTTGGATTCGAGATAACTCGTAAAACAGAAACACAACAGGGGAAAGAGAAAATCTCAGCCCCTTCATTCGTACCACCAGTTGAGGATGACGGAACACCCGTTATTCAACAACAAGCAGGGTATGTCTCAGGTGCAGCTTATGGTGCATATGTGGACATGGAAGGTGGTATCAAAAATGAGGTTGACCTCATTAGAAGGTATCGTGAAGTATCATTGATACCCGAATGTGACTCTGCTATTGAAGACATTGTCAACGAGTGTATCACTTCTGATGTCAAGGATAATATAGTATCACTTGATTTGGGTAAAGTAAAGTTGACTGCAAGTATAAAGTCAAAGATACAAGAAGAATTTGATTATCTTCTACACCTAATGAAGTTCCCTCAGAACTCTCATGAACTATTCAGAAAATGGTACGTTGATGGAAGAATATACTTCCATAAAGTCGTGGACAAAAATAATGTCAAGAAAGGTATTGTGGACTTGAGAAACATCGACCCTCTCAAAATTAAGAAGGTCAGAAACGTTGAGAAAGAAAAAGACGCAAAAACCAAAATCGAAAAGATTAAGAAAGTTGAAGAGTTCTTTATGTTCAATGATAAAGGATTCAACAAGACAGGTACCAGTGATGGTACAACTATGAGGATTGCACCCGAGGCAGTAACATATACAACATCGGGACTATTAGACTATAGTAAAAATGTAGTGATAGGATATCTTCATAAAGCATTGAAGACTGCAAATCAGTTATCAATGATGGAGGATGCACTTGTAATATACAGAATCACAAGAGCTCCTGAGAGAAGAATTTATTACATTGATGTAGGTAACCTTCCGAAAGCAAAAGCAGAACAGTACCTTGCAGATGTGATGAACAAGTATAGAAATAAACTTGTTTACAATGCAGCTACAGGGGAAATCAAAGACGACAGAAAACATATGTCGATGATGGAAGATTACTGGTTACCACGTAGAGAAGGTGGTAGAGGTACAGAGATAACAACTTTGCCTGGCGGTCAGAACCTTGCAGAGATTGAAGATGTTGAATACTTTAAGAAGAAGTTATACAAGTCTTTAAGTGTACCAATATCTAGATTAGAATCCGATGCTGGTTTCTCTCTAGGAAGAGCATCAGAGATTAATAGGGATGAACTTAAATTTAACAAGTTCACCAACAGACTTCAAATGAAGTTTTCTAGATGTTTCACTGATATCCTAAGGACTCAGTTGATACTAAAGAACATAATGAAACCCGATGAATTTGACGGTGTTTCAGATTTTATTAAGTATGATTTTGCATCAGACAACCACTTTACAGAGTTGAAAGATTCAGAAATCATAAGAGAGAGGATTGACACTATGCAGAATATGTCAGAACTCGTAGGTAAATATTACTCTATCGATTATGTTAGAAAGAATATTCTCATGCAATCAGAACAAGAAATTGAGAAAATTAATAAACAGATAGAGTCAGAAAAAGAATTAGGTCTTTACGGAGATGACGAGGAGTACTAATGAGTAATGTAAAAGAAATTGTTAATGGAATAGAACGTGGTGAATTAAATGATGCAAGAGAACTCATCAATCAGACACTTAGTCAGAAAGCTGCAGAAGTGGTTGATATGAAAAGAGTCGAACAATCTATGGATTGGATGAATGCATCTGAAAATCAAGAAGTACCATTAGAGTCAGAAGACTAATGAAAACGTTCTCTCAACTTACAAGAGACTTATATGAGGTAAAGATGTCTTTACCCACAGGTCATAAAGAAGTTAAAGTAGAGAAGATGAGAGTTGGTGGTAAAAATTATGATATCACCTATTCACAAAAGGGTCGTGAGGTATTTGCATACGTCAACGATAACGAAACAGGCCCCTATAGGAACATGAAAGAAGCAGAGAAGTCAGTAAAAGAAATGTCTAAACTGTTCAAACAAATGAACTTTGAGGGAGTAAAAATAGAGGAGATTTTCAATGAAATTAATTTCAGAGTTTAACGATATAGTTACACCTATCTGTGAATCAAAAGAAGATGGGAGTAAGGATTACTTCATTGAAGGGATTTTTATTCAGTCAGAGATTAAAAACAGAAATGGAAGAGTATATCCAAAAGAAGTAATCAAAGAAGAAGTTGCACGTTACAATAAAGAGTTCGTACAGAAACAACGTGCATTCGGAGAGTTAGGTCATCCCGATGGCCCAACAATCAATTTGGACAAAGTGTCCCACTTAATTCAATCATTAGAAGAAGATGGTAACAATTATGTAGGACGTGCAAAAGTTTTATCTACACCAAACGGGCAAATCGTCAGAAACCTCATTGATGACGGTGCTAAACTTGGTGTTTCATCTCGTGGTCTAGGTTCCCTAGAACAAAAGAATGGAGCTCAATACGTTAAAGATGACTTTCAATTAGCAACAGCTGGAGACATTGTTGCTGACCCATCCGCTCCCGAGGCATTTGTCGAAGGGATAATGGAAGGTGTTGAATGGATTTTCGAAAACGGTGTACTAAAAGCAGTGGAAGCAGAAAAGATGAGAGACCAACTTATGTCTGCAAAACTGAATAAATTAGAGGAAACAAAGTTAATTATATGGAAAAAGTTTGTTGAAAGTTTGTAAGATATAAATAATATAAATACAATAAACAGACCATAACAGGAGAAATTATGTCTAACTTAGAAAAAATGATAGCAGAGGAGATGAAAAAAGACAGTTCTGCACCTGTGGCGAAAGCCGAGAAGGGTGATGCAAAACCAGTCAAACAAGGTTCATCAGACGCTGCTGTAATTGGTTCAGGTAAGGGCGAGATTGTTAAGCCTGAAGAAAATCCTGTTGACAAAGCTGTTAAATCCGTAAAAGGTGCTGAGGCTGGGTCAAAGGAAATTTCAGGAGACCCACAACAGAAGGGTGAAGCACCTGCCGAAAAACCAGTTCAATTAAAGAAAGTAAAAGAAGAAGAAGATTCTGAAGAGTCAAAACCTTCAAAAATGGAAATGATTAAGTCTATGGTTTCATCAATGAAATCAATGGATAAAGAAAAACTCATGGCAATGTATATGAAGTCATCTAAAGATATGGAAGAAGAAGTCGAAGTATCTGAAGATTCTACTAAAGCAGAAATTGCTAGAGCATTCGTTGAAATGATGAAGAAGAAAGACGAAGATGACGTAGAAGAGTCATTCAACTCTTTATTTGTCGAAGAAGAAGACAAAGAAGAAGAGGACGAAGACGAAGATGAAGATGAGAAAAAAGAATCAACTAAGAAAGAAGAAGTCGAAGTTGAATCATCTCTCGTAGACATCGAAGTCGATGAAGACCTAGCTGCAATATCTGAATCTCTAGAACTTTCTGAAGAGAATACAGAAAAAGCAAAAACAATTTTCAAAGCTGCAATCAACTCGAAGGCAGCAGAAATCAACGAACAACTCAAGTCTCAATACGAGCAAGAGTTGAAAACCACGGTTGATTCCGTCAAATCTGATTTGACTGAAGCAGTTGATAAGTACCTTTCATATGTCGCTGAAGAGTGGGCATCTGAAAATGAACTTGCAATTGAACGTGGACTAAGAGCGGAAATGACTGAAAACTTTATCGAAGGTCTGAAAACATTGTTCACTGAACATTATGTTGACGTACCTGAAGACAAGTATAACGTTATTGACGAACTTGCAAATAAACTCGATGACATGGAACTAAAACTCGATGCAGAAGTATCTAAGAATATGGATATTTCAGAAGAGATGGATTCATTAAAACGAGCTAACGTGGTCAGAGAAACTAGTGATAGTCTATCCGATTCACAAGCTGAAAAACTATCTGCATTAGCAGAAGGTGTAGACTTCAAAAGCATCGAAGACTTTAGTGATAAAGTTAACGAGTTGAAAGAAGCTTACTTCCCTGCTACTGAAACAGAAAGTATTTCAGAAGAAACCCTAGAAGTAGAAGGTATGGGTACTCTTGAAGAGGAATCTTCAGAACCAGTACTTGACCCTTCAATGTCTAGATATGCTAGCGCATTAAGTAAACTAAAACCATTAGGTTAATTTCAAGGAGAAATAAAAAATGTTCTTATCAGAAGATTTACAAAAGAAATGGGAACCTATCTTAGAGCATTCCGATTTACCAAAAATCGAGGATAACTACAAGAGAGCAGTCACAGCTGTTATCTTGGAGAACCAAGAGAATGCACTTAACGAAGATAGAGCAACCTTATCAGAAGCAGCTCCATTGAATGCAACTGGTTCAAGTGCAATTAGCAACTGGGAGCCAATCCTTATATCATTGGTTAGAAGAGCAATGCCAAATCTCGTAGCTTACGACATTTGCGGTGTTCAACCAATGACTGGCCCGACAGGTCTTATCTTCGCTATGAAAGCAAGATATAACGACTATCCATCAGTGGGTAGAGAGGGTAAATCAGAAGCATTAGGAATCAACGAACCCGTTTCATCATATTCAAGTGCAGCACAATCATCAGCAGCAGGCGCACAGCAAGCTGCAATCGGTGACCCATTTGATACATCATCACCATCATACGAATCAACAACTGGTTCAGGAATGTCTACAGCAACAGCTGAAGCATTAGGTGATAGTTCATCAAATAGTTTTGCAGAAATGTCTTTCACAATTGAGAAAGCAACTGTTACTGCGAAATCAAGAGCACTTAAAGCTGAATACACATTAGAATTAGCACAAGACCTTAAAGCAATTCATGGTCTTGACGCTGAGTCAGAACTTGCTAACATTCTTTCATCAGAAATTTTAGCAGAAATTAATAGAGAAGTTGTAAGAAGTGTTAACCTTCAAGCAAAAACTGGAGCAGAAGATACTGCATCAGCCGGTACATTCAACCTAGACGTTGATGCTAACGGAAGATGGTCAGTAGAGAAGTTCAAAGGTCTATTATTCCAAATCGAAAGAGAATCAAACAAGATTGCTAAAGAATCAAGAAGAGGTAAAGGTAACTTTATCCTATGTTCTTCAGACGTAGCATCTGCTCTTTCTATGGCAGGAGTATTAGATTATGCACCAGCTTTAGCAACTAACTTAAACGTAGACGACACAGGTAATACATTTGCTGGTGTTCTTAACGGAAGAGTAAAGGTCTATATAGACCCTTATGCATCTGTTAACTACCTAACAGTTGGTTACAGAGGTTCAAACCCATACGACGCAGGTATGTTCTATTGCCCTTACGTTCCATTACAAATGGTACGTGCAGTTGGTGAGAACACATTCCAACCAAAAATCGGTTTCAAAACTAGATATGGAATGATTTCAAATCCATTCGTAGGTGATACACCTTCAAGTGGTCTTGCATCAAATGGTTCTAACTTCTACTATAGAAAAATGGCTGTAAGCAATATTCTATAATTAAAAGTTTAGACTTTTTAAAAGGACTCTTCGGAGTCCTTTTTTTTGTTTAGTGACTCTAATCGTTCAATGTCTTGGGGATTAACCCAATTCTTTACACCGTGTCCTTCTAGTGAGGCCTTACCCCAATTTTATCTAGGTCAATAGGTAGTGACCATAAAGAAATTCGTTTACCATACTTTCCCAATTCGTCAAAAATTTCAAGTACTTCTCTGTTCGGATTCTATCCACACCTCACGATTATATGCCACGTCTTAATTGACTTTAACAGTGTGAACACCTTTTCTATACGGAACAACCTCTCACAACCAACTTACTTCCGTCTCGATTTCCTACTTTACTAGTATACCAAAAAGTTAGGTACATTGTCAACCTAAATACAAGGTAAAGAATAATCTTTACATTACACATACACACACAGGAGAAAAATATGAGTAATTCAGGAAAATCGGGGTTCGAAATCAGAGCCGACTTATTATCACAAGCAGAAGGACTATTGTCTCTTAATTATCAGAGGGAGGTTGACGCTATCTATATGCATAACGAAAACAATCCTAATAATAAGAAACCTTTACCACTAAGAGAAATCACTGGTGAAGAAGTTATACAAACTGCAAGAATGTTAAATGAGTTTGTAACCGAGAAGTAACTATAAATACTACTATGGACAAATACAAAAAACAAGTTACTATTAGTGAAGGGCCGTTCGAAAGAATTGGATTTCCTAATGGAGTTGAAACCAAAAATGTTTTATCTAGACAGATGAAAACAATCTATGTTCAAGATGGATATTTGTGTGAGTCTATAGTAGACCGTGAATACAGAGATGGTGACTATCATGACACCACAAAGAACATTAGGGTAATCAAACTAAATGACAATAAACACATCAGTTCTTAATCGAAATAATTTTCGATTTCTAATCGACAGAATTCCAAACGTGGAATACTTTTGTAGGACTGTACAATTACCAGGCTTGTCATTCACAGAAACAATACAAGCTGCTGGGGTTGGATTAGATGCATATTTTCCAGGCGACAAGTTAGAATTCGAAACACTTCAAGTGCAATTCTTAGTCGATGAGGATATGGCAAACTTCACTGAGTTGTATAACTGGATGACATCTATCGTCCCGTTAGACCCAAAGAACTATAACCCAGCAAAATCTGCTGAGACCGATACACTTAATCGTTACACTTCAAATGAATTCTTAAATGAAATATCGGATGCATCATTAGTTGTAAACACAAACAAAAATGTTGCAAATAAGTTTATCAGATTTCATGACATATTCCCTACATCTTTAAGTGGTGTAGAGTTCCAATCAGGTGCAGATGGTGAAGCTGTAGTATGTGATGTAACCTTTAGAATAGGTAGATATACCATAGAAACAAAGTCATAAATACCTATACAAAATACACCTTTTAGGGTATAATTATATTATGAATCTAGAACAATTAAAAGAAGAATGGAACAAAGATACTCAGATTGATGACATCGAATTAGATAAATCAAGTCTTGAGATTCCCAAACTTCATGCAAAATACTCAAGTCTGTTATCAGACAAACTAATTACACTTAAGAAAATACAATTCGAATTATCCAAAATTACCAAACTGAAATGGTTATGGTACAGTGGTAAACTTTCACAAGAAGAAATAAAAACATTGGGATGGGAAAATGACCCATTCGATGGTCTTAAAGTAATGAAGTCAGACTACAACTATTACTTCAATGCAGATGAGGATATTCAAAACTTGAATGGTAAAATCGAATACCTAAACGTCTGTATACAATTCTTACAAAAGTGTATGGAGAACATCACTTGGAGACACCAAACAATCAAGAACACGATTGATTGGAGAAAATTTATGGCAGGTCAATAAAATGATTTTAGAAAACAATTGTATCATCTTAAATGAATACTTAACACCCGAAGAAGTTGCAAGAATACATGCATCTTCTGATACTATTCCATGGGATGAGGGAAGAACAGGTGGTAATCAAGATGACCCCGATGCATCAGGAGAAACAGAAGATGAACATGGGTTAAACGAAGACTTGAGAGTATCTCAAATTAAGTGGTTCGACAGAGACCATTTCATTCCACAAGATATAAACAACAAAATTATTGAAGGATTACAGATTGCAAATCAAAATGCAGATTGGAATGTGAATATAGATTATTTCGAAAACTTCCAATACACATCGTACACTGCAGATAGAGGTAAGCCTGGATTCTACACATGGCACACAGACCATGGTGGAATGAAAAATCAAGATGGTACTATAAGAAAATTATCAATTACCATACAACTAACAGAACCCGATGAATATAACGGTGGTCATTTTCAATGGTTAGAACCTGTGAATGAATTCAATCAGTTGACAAATGAGAGGGTAGTTGATGTACATAAGATGATACATACTGCACCTTTCAGTGCAAAGGCAATAGGTACTATGATTGTATTTCCATCATTTGTATACCACCAAGTAACACCAGTAACCATGGGGACAAGAACTTCTTTAGTAGGGTGGGCATGTGGACAACCATATGTGTAATTCATGGTCGTATCAGCAAAACTAGACGAAGTATATCTACAAGTATCTTGTGAACCATCCATTGCAAAGGAACTTCATCAGTTCTTTTCATTCAACGTCCCTAATGCAAAGTTCATGCCATCATATAAAAACAAATGGTGGGATGGGAAGATATACTTATTTTCAATCAAGACAGGTAAACTCTACCTAGGACTTCATAAATACTTAGAATTATTCTGTGAGGAGAGAGGGTATGCTTACAAAACTGATATTCGAAAGTCTAAGGAGACGACAAAGGAGGTTCTTGAGAAACACATCAGTTCTCTTAACGTTCCTTTTAGTCCTCGTGATTATCAATTCGATTCTGTTCTAGACTGTATAAACTCAGAACGTAAACTACTAGTATCACCAACTGCAAGTGGTAAGTCATTCATCATCTATCTATTACATAGATGGTATCAAAAAAAATCATTAATCATAGTACCAACAACATCTCTAGTAGAACAGATGACTAAAGATTTTGCAGACTATGGTTTCAAAGAAAAAATTTGTAAGGTCTATAGTGGTCAAGATATTTTTGAATCAAATGTAACTATTACTACATGGCAGTCATTGAGTAGATTACCAAAAGAATATTACAATACATTTGATGTGGTTTTCGGAGATGAAGCTCATTTATTTAAAGCTAATGTTCTGAAGGGTATCCTTGAAAAGATGAAAAATGTAAAGTACAGATTCGGTACTACAGGTACACTTGATGGTTCAGAGGTACATAAGTTACAACTAGAAGGATTGTTTGGTGAAGCAAAGAAGGTTATCAGTACTGATGAATTAATGCAGAAAGGTACCGTTGCAAAGTTAGAGATAGATTGTCTGATACTTAAACATCCAAAACAAAAGAAGATGAAGTATCAAGACGAAATGGATTACATTGTTTCCAATCAGAAGAGAAATGAGTTCTTATGTAATTTAGTGTTCAGTCTGAAAGGGAACACACTAGTGTTATTTCAATATGTAGAAAAACACGGACAAGTTTTATATCCTATGTTAGATAAACGGGTGAAGAACTTACACTATGTTTACGGTGGTACAGATGCAGTAGACCGTGAAGAAGTCAGAGAGAAAGTAGAGAAAAGTAATAACAGTGTAATACTTGCATCATACGGTGTCTTCTCTACAGGGGTCAATATTAAAAAGATAAATAATATTGTATTTGCAAGTCCTACTAAATCAAGGATTAGAAATCTACAGTCTATAGGACGTGGTCTTAGAGTGTCAGATGATAAGAAGGACTTGAAACTTTTTGACATTGCAGATGATTTACAATGTGAGAATTATACACTTAACCACTTGAAAGAAAGAATAAATATCTATAACGAGGAGAAATTTGTATACAACATGCATACAATTAACTTAAAGTAATGGTATCACCAAAAGACTTAATTAAAACACCCGAAAAATATCAAGTTGTAAAACTTAAAAACGGACTAGAAATAGTAGGTATGACTGTGGATAAGGGAGACAGTATTAGTGTTACACTTCCTATGCATTGTTCACTGTTACCTTCTAAGTATCAACAGGGTCATACGGTGTGTCAATTTTATCCTTACATCCCTATGACTGATGAACCAGTCGTATCAATTGAAAAAGAAACAATCATGGCAACGGTATCTCTTGCAAAACAATACATTCCTATGTATGACCAAGCATGTGTGAGATGGAGTAATTGGGTAGAGACCGAAACTATTCCAGTCATCGATAGAGAACCCGTGGACAGTAGAAGTATTCATGACCGCGTCTCATCACTCATGGAAGAAATGCAAGCTAGTGGTGAATACGATGACATATTAGATGAAGAGTTCGATGATTTCGATGTCGAAGATGTGTCCAAAAAAATAATACATTAATTTAATAAAATCAATATCTTAGGTTTTCTATTTGTCTAAATATGGGTGTAATAACCCTACCCTATATTAAATTATCACTGGAACCTATATTATAATGACTGAATTAATTAAAAGAAAAATCCGTAAAATCGATACGCAAGACGTAGATAACTTCTTTGAGATGCTTTTGCTCTCTGTTATCTTTGCAGTTTGTGTATTAGCTATTGCACCCATCGTATAAATGCAACTTCCCCTACCCCTAAATAAATGTAGAGATGCTACTCCTAAGGAAGTAGAGGAATGGAGAGAAAAGGATTTCTTTTCCAAAGGTGATTTCGATGTGATGAAAGTTTTCGTATTATTCCCTTCCCTCATCCAACTTTTTATGTTAGGATTAATGTTAGTTATCTTCTTTATAAATGGTAAAACTTTTTAAAACAACAATTCGATTATTGATGGGTCTTGGAAAAGAGACAGAATATGAATTCACACCCAATGAAGTATTTCTATTCAGTTTATTTTTGGGAACATCATTTATGAGTATAATTGTATGTCTAATTCTTCTAGTAAATAATCTCTTTTTATAATACTAAGAGTCTCCTTGTGGGACATAATTATGATATCATGAGATTTTGATACTGTCAATAGACTTTTTAAAATAAATTAAATTAAAAAAACTTCAAAAACCTCTAGACACAGAGACAAATATACAGTATTATAGTTACATGACTACTAAAACTAAAGCACAACAACAAGAACACTATGTGAATAACAAAGAGTTCACAGCAGCTGTTACTGAGTACAATCAACAAGTTAAAGAAGCTCTAGACAGAGAAGAAGAAAAACCTCAAATGTCAGAATACATTGGTGAATGCATCTATAAGATTGCAACCCGTCTATCGACACGTCCAAACTTTATCAACTATACCTATAGAGATGAAATGATTTGTGATGCAATTGAGAACTGTCTACAGTACATCAACAATTTCAATCCCGAAAAATCCAGTAATGCATTTGCATACATTACACAGATATGTTACTATGCATTCTTAAGACGTATACAAAAAGAAAAGAAACAAGTATACATCAAACAGAAAACAATTGAGAAAGTAGGAATCGAGGGGAGTGGATTTACCACAATCGATGGTCAACACGACCCTTCACTCGTCAATACTAATATCGAATGGATGCAAGAAAATATGAATCCAGTCGACTACAAACCTAGAAAAGACAAAAAAACAACAACAACCAAAAAGAAAACTAAAAACAACCTAGATAAATTTACAGAATGAAAATAGCTCTATTGAATGACACCCATGCTGGTGTCCGTGGAGATATGGTTGCAATGTCCGAGTACCAAGGACGTTTCTATGAAGAGGTATTCTTCCCATATCTAGATGAACATAATATCAAAAACATAATTCACTTAGGTGATTATTTTGATAGACGTAAGTACGTAAACTTTGCAAGTCTCAAAGCAAACAAAGAACACTTCATTGAACCTATGATTGAACGTGGTATTACTATGGATTTAATCTTAGGTAACCATGACACTTACTATAAGAATACCAATGATGTAAATGCACCCGAGTTGTTATTGTTCCAAGAGAGTAATATAAACATCATCAGTGAACCCACTACTAAAGAGTATGATGGGTTTGAGTTATCATTAGTTCCGTGGATTAATCCCGAAAATTTTGCAGACACAATTGATTACTTACGAAACTGTACTGCAACATGGTGTATGGGTCACTTTGAAATCGAAGGTGCATTGATGATGCCTGGCGTTGCATGTACTCATGGTTTTGACCATGTACATTTGAAAAGGTTTGAAAAGGTTTTGAGTGGTCACTTCCATCAGAAATCAGAAGTTCAGAATATTAAATACTTGGGTTCACAGATGCAGTTCACGTGGTCAGATTTTGGAGACAACAAATACTTCCACATATTTGATACGGATACACAAGAGTTATCTCCTATATTAAATCCACTTACAATGTTTGAAAAGATATTCTATGATGACACAGATGAAACATTCGACACTATCAAAGACAAAGACTATTCACACTTAAAAGAAAAGTTTGTAAAAATTATTGTTGTCAATAAAGACAACCCGTATTGGTTCGATGTATTCTTAGATGAAGTACACAAACAAGAACCATTGCACTTATCAGTAGTCGATGACCACAAGAACATCGACTTACTGGACGATGATGAAATCGAGAACGTAGAGGATACTCTCACAATACTAAACAAATATGTTGACAGTATGGACATCCAAGGAAAGAAGAGACCTCTAAACGATTTAATGAAAACATTATATAATGAAGCTTTGGATGAACACAACTATCTATGATAAAATTTGAAAAGGTAAGATACAAGAATTTACTATCTTCGGGAAACACATTTACAGAAATTAATTTAGACACACATCAAACCACATTGGTTATTGGTGAGAATGGTGCTGGTAAATCCACCATGTTAGATGCATTATGCTTTGGACTCTATGGTAAAGGGTTCAGGAATCTAAAAAAAGATTTACTTATCAACTCTATCAATCAGAGAGAATTACTTGTAGAGGTAGAATTCTCGGTTGGTAGAAAAAAGTATAAGGTAGTGAGGGGTGCAAAACCAAATCGATTTGAATTGTATCTGAATGACACACTCATCAACCAAGAGGCAAACCAAAGAGACTACCAAGAGATGTTAGAGAAGAACATCTTGAAGATGAGTTACAGGTCTTTTACACAGGTTGCAATTCTAGGTTCTGCAAACTTCACACCTTTTATGCAATTGAAAGCAAGAGACAGACGTAAGTTAGTAGAAGACTTATTAGACATTTCTATATTCAGTACCATGAGAGATATACTTAGAAAGAAGATATCGAATCATACAGTTGAACTAAGAGACACAGACTATGAGGTAAAGATTCTAGAGGAAAGACTTCATGGTCTTAACGAACAACTAGAAGCATTGAGAGTCAATCGAGAATCTAAAATCACTAGATATGAGAGTACAGTAAAAGAAACACAAGACAACATCGAAGACTTGATGACAAAGATTGGGTCTAACAATGACCACATCACATCTCTAAGAAAAACAATTAGTGATGTCGACCCACAGAAAGACAGATTAAAACAAGCAGAAGACGTTACAAGACAACTAGAAGCTGCAAGAAAGAAAGCACTTCAAGAAGTAAAATTCTATGAAGACCATGACAATTGTCCAACATGTAAACAGGGGTTAGATGAGGAACACAAGAAGAAACACATTGAAGAGAAATCAGCAAAGGTTACAGAGGTCAAGGAGGCAGTGGTTTCACTCGACAAAACTATTAAAGAAACAAGAGAACGACTCGAAGAAATCGGAATAGTACAAGATGAGATAAACCAAGTCCAAAAAGAAATTGGTGTTACTCAAACAGAAGTCGTATCCAATCAAAAATACATTACGAAGATACAAAAAGAAATTGATTTATTGAAAAGTGAAGTCAGTGCATCTTCTGATACAGAAACAAAGATATCAGACAGTGAGGATAAACTAGAAATCCTAGAAGGTAAAAAGAAGACACTTGTTGAACAAGGTCATTACTTTGACATAGCTGGTCTACTTCTTAAAGACCAAGGTGTGAAAGAAAAGATTATCAAACAGTATATTCCAATCATGAACAAACTAATCAATAAGTATCTTGCACAAATGGAATTCTATGTCGGGTTTGAAATAGACGAAGGTTTCGAAGAGACTATCAAGTCAAGACACAGAGACGAATTCAAATACGATAACTTCTCTCAAGGTGAGAAGATGAGAATCGACCTTGCACTTTTGTTTACTTGGAGAGGTATTGCAAGAATGAAGAACAGTGTAAACACCAACCTTCTTGTTCTTGATGAAGTGTTTGACAGTTCCCTTGATGTCAATGGTACAGATGAATTTCTAAAACTTCTTACAACACTTACAGAGAAAACAAATGCATTTATCATTTCACATAAAGGTGATGCACTCTATGATAAGTTTGAGAACGTACTACGATTTGAGAAACATAAAAACTTCAGTCGTATAGCAGAATAGTATAAATAGTACTATGAAGAGTTTTAACGAATACCTAACAGAGACACCACTCAATTCAAACTTTGAAGATATCTATAAGAGAAAAAACAAAGATAACTTTAATAAGAAAGCATTGTCGGGTGAACTAGAACTAGAGAATGGTGGTAAAATGTTACCCCTAGGTAAAGATGATTATGCTCTAGAAAAAATCATGAGTGTAAGTGATGTTGGTGATTTAAAACCTGAGATAGGAAATATCAGAAAACACATCAAATCAAATTGGGGTGTTGATAAGATATCAGATATCAGTAAAGACCTCAATGGTTTTTCTCCAGGCGAGTCGGGTAACCCAAGTGGTGAAGACTGGGAAGCTCTAATTGCAGTTGCAGTTAAAAAAGAAAGTGGAAGAACATTCGTAGAGACAGATGAGTGGAATAGAATTTCAAAGTATTGGGGAGACTGGGGTGACAGTGCAATCAAAATTGGTAATGAGTTCATCAAGAGATTTAAAATCAATGACCTAAATCAATTAGGTTCATCTACACTTCCAACATCAACACACTGGACTAAGTATGGTGCAACAAATAAGACACCAAAGACAGACTTACTACAAGACAAACATAAGATATCATTAAAGAAAGCAGGTGGTTCACAGTTGATGTCTGCTGGTAAAGAAGAAGCAATTGCAACCGTCAATGCAGCTATGATGACATTTGGTCAGACCAAAGCAGGTAAGGTTAAAATTTCATCAGTCATCGATACCCTAGAAGAAAAAATGGTTAAACTTTCTGAGAAAGGTACCGTAGGAAGTATTGAAGCCTTGAAAGGTAAGAGTAATCTAACACAAAGAGAACTAGATAGAATTGCAGAACTAGAAGACGGACACCTTAAAGCAAACGATATCAATAATAAATTAGATGATATTTTTACTGATTTAAAATTCAAATCACATTTCTGTTTCGAAGCTGCAACTGGTAACATTAAGTTTATGGATTCACCTGAGGGTGCATCGAACATGATGGTAGTATTTAAAGATACTGGTAAAGTGTCTGATACACTTACACTTGACAATGCAGATAAAGCAGGAATGGTTCTTGCAAAGGGAAACAAGTTTTATGTTTCATTTAAATCTAGTAGTGGGTCTAAACCATATCTTGCACTAAGGACTTCTAAGATGACTAAGAAAGACCTTGCAAGAATGAATGAAGAAACTAAGTCATTCAAACAGATTATAAATGAAGAGATAAATAATAGTGGTATCTTCTTAACAGAAGAACTACAGCAACTAGACGAGTTTGCAATCTTTTCGAAACTTGCAAACAAAGTCAAAAACGTTGCATCCAATGTACTTAATAAAATTAAAAAAGTATGGGAAGCTATCATGGCAAGAGTCAAGATGGCATTCAACTATATTAAGAAACTTGGAAAGATGGCAATCCGAGGATTAATGAATTTCTTTGGATTAGATATTAAAACAGTAAAAGTGAATGGGGGAGGAAAATATCCCCTAATGTAAATTATGTATGAATTAGTAGAAGAAGCTAGTAAAGTTTTACGAACCCCACCACCACAATTTGATTTCGACAATCCGTCTCATGACCCAAAGGAAATATCAGACAAACTGATTGAGTTATGTACACAGTATAACGGTATAGGATTATCTGCAAATCAAGTGGGATTACCCGTGAAGTGTTGTGTCATGATGACAACAGAAGGTGCAAAGATATTCTTTAACCCCGAGTTGAAAGCAGTGTCACAAGAAACAGAGTTAGAGAAAGAAGGATGTCTATCATTTCCCGACATCTATGTCTCTATCAAAAGACCAAAAATAGTCGAAGTAGAATATCAAGATGTGAATGGTGAAACACAAAGTGAACAACTACAAGGACTTGCATCAAGATGTATACAGCATGAGATTGACCATTTGAATGGAATAGTATTTCTCCAACGTGCATCAAGATTAAAACTAGAACGTGCATTGAAAGCTCGTCCTAAAGAACAAAGAAAGAGATTAGAATATGAAGCCAGACTTAAAGTTGTTGAAGAAATCAGAAGAAGAGCCGAAGAAGCTAAAGTTCATCAAGAAAGTGAACGTACTGAGTTACACTCAGAGGAAGAACCTAATACACTTCCACAAGACTCATCCGAATCTTCTAAGTAATTACGACACTGCAGAACATTACAATAATCGTAAGATAGATTTATGTAATGTCAGAACACACATGGTTCGTGATTGTATGAGATATGTGGAAATGGTTGCACTCAATGAAGTTGCAAAACACGCAAAGAATATCATGTATCCCGAACAGACGGAACTGATGAGATTCCCATTAGGAAGTCACCAACCTACCCACATTGATACCTACTCTGATTTAAGTTCAGACGACCCCGATGCACCACCCGTATATCCACAAACAGAATGGGCTGCAATATGTTATCTCAATGATAACTATGGTGGTGGTGAACTGTGGTTTCCAAAACAAGAAGGTATTGAAGAAGAATTTGTATATACACCTGTAGCAGGAGAGATGGTAATCTTTGAAGGATTAACTTTTGAACATGGTGTAAAGAAAGTTTATAAGGCAGATAGGTACACTATACCTATGTGGTTCACGTCCAACCCTATGGACATGAGACCCGACCAACCCATGGATGTGGGTGATGATGATTACACATCATTTAATAGAATAACTTAGGGGCTATAGCTCAGTTGGGAGAGCGACTGGTTTGCAATCAGTAGGTCGTGGGTTCGATTCCCTCTAGCTCCACCACTTAAGGAAGATTGGCAGAGTGGTTGAATGCACTGGTCTTGAAAACCAGCATACCTTTATCGGTATCGAAGGTTCGAATCCTTCATCTTCCGCCACTTTCGTGTTGACAGTGGGTCACACTTTTTGTTAATATACAAACCATGAAGGACTTTAAAAAGAACATATTGATTGATTTTCATGGGAGAATTGCACAAAAATCTCGTATTGAAAAATATGTCAAGAATGTAATACATCATTATTGTCCTAGAATGAGAAGAATAGTCGATGTGGATATCTATATTCACAACCTATTAGATAATGAATGTTATGGATTCTGTAGTGGTGGTAAGAACCACATTGATATAGAACTTGCAAGAGGTACATCTGAGATTGATTTTGACTTAGATTATATGATGCTCAACCTTGCACATGAGTTGATACATGCAAAACAATTTCTGTTAGGACAACTCAGTCCTACAAACTTTAGATGGAAGACCAAAGATTATGAGGGTGTACCATATTCAAGAACCCCATGGGAACGAGAAGCATACCGAAAAGAAGATTGGGTGTATGAAACTTTTTGGCATAACTAAAACTTGACAATGGGTCTCACTTTTTTGTATACTATAAGAGTAATAAAGAAAGGAGATAAAATGTCAAACATTCACAACGACAACATTAAAGAAGAGATTCTTTCAGATATCTATGATATGGCAGATAAAGATATTTGGAATGTAATCTTTGCAATTCAAAACGAATTTGGTATTGAGAAATTACCAAACCCTGAGGGTGGTGAACACGGGTTCATTGCAAAACTTTTTGAACTTAGATATGAAGCGAGGTGCATTTAATGTTAGATATGGATTACATTGAAACTGGGTTAGATACCTGTCAATATACTTTAAATGGTGTAACAACTACTGCAATAATCACAGAGGTTACACCCCATGAAATCTCAGTAAAACCCATCAGTAGAATGGGTAAGAATGTCTATGAGACTAATTTAGACACTACGTTTATAGGACAGACATTCTCTTCAGAATGTTATGAATATATCAACCTAGAGATATGGATGGACGGTAGAGGATGTGATAACTCTGCAATTGGTGTCAGTGGTTGTTATGAACCATACACTAGGTTGGTTGCATAATGAATACTTATCTTAAAGAAATAACAGAATGGGATAGTAATGTTTCTAACCACACCTACATTGTAAATAAAAAAACTGAACTTGTAGGGTACATCAAGAGTGGAACTAAAGAAGAGATAATTTTTAAATCCCCTATGAAACAATTTTCAAAAGCAAGGAGGAAGTTCGTACAAATAAAAAGTTGACAATGGGTCTCACTTTTTTGTATACTATAAACATGACAAATTTACTAAGAAACCAAAAAGACTCTCTTGCAAAACTAATGGCATCAGAGAACATATCAATCCAACACAAGAAGGTACCTACTGCATCATTCGATGTTAAGAACAGGGTACTTACTTGTCCTATATTTAAAGAGGATATATCTGCAGAGTTGTATGATTTATTCATGGGTCACGAAGTGTCTCATGCATTGCACACTCCATATGAGGGGTTACACTCTACACTTATTGACAATAGAGTTCTTAAAGACTATCTCAATGTGATTGAGGATATCAGAATTGAGAAGATGATTAAGAGTAAGTTCCCAGGCTTGAGGAAGTCTTTCTTCAAAGCATACGATGAGTTGATGCAGAAAGATTTCTTTGGTATCAGTGGTAAGAATCTAGAAGAACTATCTGCAATTGATAGAATCAATCTCTATTCTAAAGTAGGTATGAGTTCAAACGTTGTTCTAAATGATATAGAACAAGACTTCTATGACAGGTCTTTCAATGCAAAAACCTTCGAAGAGGTTGTATCAATTGCACAAGAACTATATGACTGGTCTGCAGAAAACGAGAAGGGTGATGAAGAAGAAATTGTTAATATCACTGATTTAGACGACTTCGATTGGGAAGAAAACGAAGACGGAGACTATGAAAACAATGCACCTAGTGGTGGTGGAGATGGTGACGAAGTAGAAGAAGAGAGTGACTCAGAAACCCCCTCTAGAGGGAACGGAGAGACCTCTGAAGAGACTTCAGAAGATACCCTACCCGATATATCAAACAATGATAATGATGGACAGGAACCCCTGTTTGAAGATGCAGATGATGGTAATGAGGGTGGTAAAGCATCCCCGACTGCAAGGAAGTCTATTACTGAAAGAAATGCACACAATAACGAACAAATATTCCAAGTTGACAAAGAGAACTGGAAAGTCAACGACAGACTCTATACTAACATGGATGTCAAGACTGATGAACAACTACAATACTTTTTAAAGAATGCAATCGTCAGTGTAGATGATATGGAAAAAGATATCCAAAAGTCAATTGATGAAAGTCTTAAAGATTATCAAGACAAATCTAAATCTGATTCATACTGGAATTTTGCATCATCATCTTTCAAGAAGTTAGAAGCAAAGAACAAAAAGATTGTCAATCACATGGCAAAAGAATTTGAGATGAAGAAGTCTGCATATCTTTCTAAGAGAGCAATGTCTTCTAAGACTGGAAGAATTGACCTAACAAAACTTTCTAAGTATCAAATCTCAGAAGACATCTTCAAGAGAATGACTTACTTACCTCAAGGTAAGAATCACGGTCTCGTTGTCTTCATTGACCACAGTGGTTCAATTGCAGATACACTATGTGACTTACTAGAACAGGCATTCATTCTAATGATGTTCTGTAAAAAAGTTAACATCCCATTCAAGATTCTATCATTCTCAGATGTTTACGGTGACGACAATAACGAAACTGATGAAGAGAGAAGTTGGTTTAGAACTGATACTGTTAGACTACTTGAGTGGTTCTCAAGTGACATGTCCAAATCACAATACCTAAAAGCAGGTAAAGTATTCGGTGCAATTTACAATGCAAAGAAAGCTGACTCTGCATACGGTTGGTTAAACGAAAAGAAATACAATGAAATCATTGATTGGTTTGATATTGACCATGAAGGGTTTGAGTACTATGACCCATACAGCAGTGACCTAGGTCTAAAAGAATTAGACTGGTGGACTCCAAGAAAACTTGGACTAGGTGGAACACCTCTAGATGCAAGTATTGTTTGGGCAAGATACACATTACCCAAGTTACAAAAAGCATGGGGTGTTGACCTCATGAATGCAACGTTCATTACGGATGGTTATTCACATGTCTACGATGGATTCAAGTTCGAAGGTGGTTATGGTAGAGACAAATATATCACTGATACAGTTTCAAGAAGAACCTACAAGTATGATATCAGTAATGAAAGTAACTTCTTAAGAACATGTAATCTAATTGACTGGATGAAATCAGAGACAGGTACAAAAGTAAATGGGTACTTCATTCTAGGTAAGAAGCAAGAATTCAACAACCTAAAAAGTTGTATCAATGATGGTTACTATTCTTACACACAGTGTGACGAAGAGTGGAAAGATATCAAAAAAACAGGTTCGGTTTTACCATGTCACGGATATGGTAAACTGTTCGTTGCACAATCAAAAGTTTTAGAAGTCACTGGGGATGATGAACTCTCAGATGAAATGGTAGGTGAGTCAAGAGCAAAATTGACCACTGCATTCAAAAGAAATCAGATGAACAAGTCGACTTCTAGATACTTAATGAATCAATTTATACAGGAGATAGCATGAGAATTAACACAATAGATTTAACACCAGTGTATTACACTTCAACACCCACAATGAGTTTTGCAGATGCAATTCAAAACGTGGGCCCATCTCCCTGTGAGAAGTTCAAGTGTGACAAAGTAAGTACATGTGCAACCAAAGCTGAAGAGTGTTTTGCATTTAGGATTTGGGTGAACACTGGAAAGTTTAAAGAAGATAAATTACAAAGAATAATGAAACCTGTGAAATAGGGTTGACAATGGGTCACACTTTTTTGTATACTAATAACTGATGAGAAAAACCAAAGGAGACTATATTATGGATAAAAGAAGTTACGATAGAAATGAGTCGATTGACATCAATGGGAAGATGTTTCATTTCACCCCCGACAGGAAGGAGTTCTTAGCAACCCTTACTGGCACATACCCCAACAAGACCTCGTTTACTGCAGAGGACTTGAAGAACCTTGGACATGTACCTTACTGGGTAAAGTCTGCAAGGTACAACTTTAGAGACAATGGTGTCTTTAATTTACAGGCAGTAGTTGGTGGTTACACAGGAAGTTCTATTCCAGTGTCCACAGTCAAAATGACTAAACCTAGTCAGACTAACGTAGGATTTAATTCACCAGTTGCAGTTGCAACTGAAGCATCTTCAATGAATATCATTGAGGATAGTGTAAAAGTTATCCCCGAGAAGATGAGCAACTATGTTCCTTTTGGACATTTCAAAGATGTCAAAAGTATTATCAAGTCTAAAATCTTCTTCCCTGTCTTTGTCACTGGTCTAAGTGGTAACGGGAAGACACTGATGGTCGAACAAGTTTGTGCTCAACTCAAGAGAGAGTGTTACAGAGTCAACGTCACCATCGAGACTGATGAAGATGATTTGATGGGTGGACACACTCTCAAAGGTGGGGACTTAATGTTCAGAGAAGGCCCTGTCCTCAAAGCAATGAGAAAAGGTGCAGTCCTTCTTCTAGACGAAGTTGATTTGGGTTCTAACAAGTTGATGTGTCTACAGTCAGTTCTTGAAGGTAAAGGATACCTTATCAAGAAGACTGGTGAGTACGTGACACCTAAAGAAGGGTTCACTATCATCGGTACTGCAAACACTAAAGGTCAAGGGTCAGACGATGGTAAATTCATCGGGACTCAGTTGATGAACGAAGCAATGTTGGAAAGGTTTGCAATTACTATGCAACAGGAATACCCACCATTAGTTACTGAGAGAAAAATCGTTGAGAAAGAAATGGCTCTCAATGGTCATGAGGTTGACAAGGAGTTCGTTGAGAATCTTGTTGACTGGGCATCAGTTATCAGAAAGACTTTCTATGAAGGTGCAATCGATGATGTCATTACTACAAGAAGGTTGGTTCACATTGTCAATGCATGGAAAATGTTTGGTGACAGAATGAAGTCAATCCAACTATGTATTTCAAGGTTCGATGAAGAAACTAGAGATAGTTTCCTTGACCTCTACACTAAGGTTGACGCAGGTGTCAGCATGGGTGATGATGATTACGAAAACCCTATTGACTCAAATGAAGTTTAATAGTACAATGTCAGTACCTATGAAAAATATAGACTACAAGTACAATGAGGGAGAACTCTTAAATGAGTTCTCCAAGTACATTGACAAAACTTATGACCAACACTATAGTTTGAACAAGTATCAATCTACTGAGTTTATTATAGACAGTGGTCATGGTGAAGGATTCTGTGTCGGAAACATACTCAAGTATGCACAAAGATACGGTAAGAAAAACGGAAAAAACAGAGCAGACATTTTAAAGGTTATGCACTATGCTTTGTTTATGTTGCATGTGCATGACCGTGAAATTATAATGGAGAAAGTGAAAAATGAAGTTATCTAATCAAACGAAAGATATACTCAAAAACTTTGCAACCATCAACAGTGGTATCAAAGTGTCAGAAGGTAATGAGATTAAAACAATCTCTGCAATGAAAAATGTTCTTGCAAGAGCATCAATAAGTGAAGAGTTCCCACAAGGGTTTTCTATCTATAACCTACAAGAATTCTTGGGTGCAACTTCCTTACTGGAAGACCCCGATTTTCAATTTAACGAAACTAATTTGAGTGTGTCAGATACAGACTCATCTATGTCTTACTTCTATGCAAGTGAAGGAATGGTTATCACCCCCGAGAAGATGGTGACTATGCCCGAGACTGAAATTAGTCTTAGTATCAATGTAGACTTACTACAGGATTTGCAGAAAGCTGCAAGTGTATTGGGTGTAACAGATTTAATCCTAGAATCAGATGGAACTAATCTTACACTTACAGTGAGAGACAAAAAGAATTCAACATCGAATGCATTTTCTAGAATCGTTGGACAAGGAAACGGTAAAAGATTTGAGATGTATTTCAAAATTGAGAATCTGAAAATACTACAAGGTAACTATGATGTTCAAGTATCATCTAAAGGTGTATCACACTTTAAGAACAAAGACATCGACCTTGAATATTTTATTGCATTGGAACCCGATTCAAAATATGACATCTAATATAAATAGTATTAAGATGAAAATAAGTGTGAGTGTTATGCCAGTCTCTGTAATACCCACGGGAGTCACTATATCTCATCAAACCTCTAGGGTTAGTGGCACAGTAAATTCGGTGGGGAGTTTACACCTATTATGAATACAGAATTTCTATGGGTAGAAAAGTATAGACCTCAAAATATTGAGGAATGTATTTTACCCGAATCAATCAAAAAAAGTTTCCAAGAGTTCGTTGGACAGAATCAGATACCTAATCTTTTATTGAGTGGTACAGCAGGAGTCGGTAAGACAACAGTTGCAAAAGCTTTATGTAATGAACTAGGTGCAGATTTTATCGTAATAAATGGTTCAGATGAGGGAAGACTTATCGAAACCTTACGAGTTAAAATCAAGAACTTTGCATCAACAGTGTCTTTATCCAATTCCCCAAAGGTAGTAATACTGGACGAAGCAGACTACATCAATGCAGATTCTGTTCAACCCGCTCTTCGAAATTTTATTGAAGAATTTAGTAATAACTGTAGATTCATTTTCACTTGTAATTACAAGAACAGAATCATTGCACCACTACACTCAAGATGTGTAAACATTGATTTCAAAATTACAAACGATGATAAACCAGTTCTTGCATCACAGTTTATGAAACGTGTGGAGAATATACTAGGTAACGAACAGATTAAGTTTGAAACACCAGTAGTTGCAGAATTGATATTCAAGTTCTTCCCCGATTTCCGAAGAGTGTTGAATGAACTACAAAGATACAGTGTGGCAGGTGTAATTGACAGTGGAGTATTGTCTACACTTGCAGATGAAAAATTAACACCACTAATCTCATGCATCAAAGAAAAACGATGGGGTGACATGAGGAAGTGGGTAGGACAAAATTCAAATCAAGACTTCTCAGTGTTATTCAGAAAAGTATTCGATGCACTTGAGAAAAGAATAGTACCCGAATCGATACCAGCAGCAGTGTTAGTGATTGCAGACTATCAATATAAGAATGCTTTCTCTGCAGATGCAGAGATTAACTTTGTTGCATGTATGACAGAACTCATGACAGAGTGTAAATTTAAGGAGTAGATATGGGACAATATGATGAAGTAGTTGAAAGACAAAGACATTTACTGATAGCTGAAGAAATGAGAGATACAGTTATGCAGATACATGTCCATAGTCTAAACTCAATGTGGTATGACGACAGACCCGAAGACACTGAAGGTGGCAAGGGTGTGAGTGATGTTCAATATATGGACGGTAGAGTCATTAGAGAAATCTTATCCACTAGAGAAAAAATTACTATGGTCGAAGGACTATTCGGAGATGATTTGATTCATCATGTAGCAAGACAACTACATGATAGAGGAGAAACACTTGAAGATAAATCCGTTTGATTATGTAAAAGCAGTATCATCTACCAAGAAAGACATCATGGTAGATGACATATCTGAGAAACAATACGCACCCTTTTTAACAAACAAATCTCTATCGTACCATAGAGATTCTATATATTTTGTACAGGAGATGAACACCTATCACCACCTAGATAATCGTCTACAGTTCTCTTTTTTCCTAAATACTCTTCGTAGTAAACAAAGGTTCTCCAAATGGAGTAAACCCTACATAAGTAAAAAAATAGAGGTAGTTAAAGAATACTATAAGTGTAATGACAACAAAGCACACGAATACGTAAATATTTTGACTGACTCTCAAATAAAAGAATTGAAGAAAAGAATGAATAAAGGTGGTACAAATAATGGATAGTTTTGAAGATATTTCCAATCTAGTCGAGATAACTTTCCCCGAAAAAGATGACTTCTTAAAGATAAGGGAGACACTCACCCGTATAGGTGTAGCTTCTCGGAGAGAAAAGGAACTCTTCCAAAGCTGTCACATACTACACAAAAGAGGTAAGTATTATATCGTACACTTCAAAGAGTTGTTTAAACTAGACGGAAAACCTAGTACAATTGATGAGACAGATGTCGGTAGAAGAAACAGTATCGTAATTCTCCTTGAACAATGGAAATTATTATCAATAGTAGATAAAGATAAGGTAAAAGAACCCCTTACACCTTTGTCTCAGATAAAAATTATCCCGTTCAAACAGAAGAGAGAATGGAAACTCACCTCCAAGTATAGTATTGGAAACAAGGAATAGGAGGAAATATGTTTCAAGGTATAATAGATTTTGTTATGGGTATATGGAATTTGTTGATGATAGTCCCAGTGGTTATCTCAATTTGTTCAGTGGTCGTAGCAATAACACCAACCCCACACGATGATAAGGTATGGGCAAAGGTGTATAAATACTTAGAGATTTTAGCACTTGCCGTAGGTAAAGCTAAAGATAAGAATCCATTATTGGATAAATAAATATAACTAACGTTAGGAGTATATTATGGAATATTTAATTGGAGCAATAGTATTGGGTGTCTTAGGATACGCAGTCTATGAATCATTAAGTAAAAGTGATACCAGTTCTAGTGTAGTACCAGTATCGAAACCAACACCTGTAAAAAGGAAAGTTGCAGTTAAGAAAACGGTACCACCAGTTGCAGATTTGAAAACAATGACAAAGCAACAGTTAGTCGAGTTTGCAGACAAGAACAACATTAAAGTTGTGAAGTCTAAAACAAAAGCTGACATCATTAGAACTATTTCTTCAGTAAAATAAGAAGAACACACTTGAAGAGAGGGACTCACATGAGTCCCTTTTTTTTATCCCGAAGAAACGAGTATTCTTATAAATAACAGTATGGACTTTGTTTTTGAATTGATAAGTGAATTGGGATTTCCTATAGCAGGTGGAATTGTTATGGGCATTTTTATATTCGTTATCATCAAACAAATACTACAAGGCATTGTAGACCAAATTAAAACACTAACAATGTTCTGTACGTCATTAGAAAATCGTGCAAGAACCATGTCAAATGAAATGACAAAGATAGACATGTTAGTCTCGTCAGCTCTCCAACTAAGACCCGACATTGAAAGGGTTGCTAGGGCAGAGAACTTTATAGAAGATGGGAAACTAGATGTAAGGAGAGACTAGTGGAAGAAGTAAACATAGTCGAACTTATATCACAGTATGGATTTCCTATCGTCATGGCAGTTGGTTTAGGTTACTTTATATATTATGTGTGGTGGTTTATTGGTGAACACATAGAACCCGAAATTGAAAAGATGCATATAGCATTGATTCGTGTAATCGACCAAACAAGGATGTTAGACCAAGACCTTATACGACTGAAAACAAAAGTGGACGTTGTGTTAGAATATAAAGAAAATGAGAAAAAAAAGGGAAAAGGTAAAACGAATGAAAAACATAATTCTAATTAGTGGACTTCTTTTATTCAGTATAAGTGCAAGTTCTGATATAGTTCACAAATTCAAGAACCCCAGTTTCAGTGGGGTAGGTACTGGAGCTCATTATCTCACAATTGAGAATCAAGAAAGCTCAAGAAAAAAAACAATTAAAGATGCTCTTGAAGCTGCAAGGAAAGCTGCATTAAGAGAAGAAGAAAATTCTACACTTGCAAAATTTATTAGAAATTTAGAATCAAGAATTTACTCACAGTTATCAAAACAATTAGTAGAATCAATGTTCAGTAATGATAATGCATCAAACTTTGGTTCATTTGTTTTGGAAGGAAGCACTATAACATGGGAAGTTATCACTGGTGCAGATGGAACAGATTTTATTAAAATGACCATTGTTGATAGTGACGGAACAACAACAGTTATAGAAATACCTGTAGGAACAGGTAACTTTGGTCAAGACCCCGATGGAGGGTAAAGTGGTACGATGTTTGCATGTATTACTAAGTGTCATTTTAATGACGGGGTGTGCATCATTTCCACAATGGAGTGAGAACCCCCAAGACTGTAATGACACAGCAGGGAAGTACACTGAAGGTTTTAATAGACACTTGCAAATGGGTATACAGAAATCCATGGCACGAAAGTATATTTGTGTCGACAACCCTGAGGTAGTAAGTCTACCATCGTATATAGAACTTTTAGAACTACCACCAGCAAAAGACAAACCAGTCGTTGCAGTATATAATTTTTTAGATAAGACTGGTCAAAGAAAAGCAAGAGAAGGTATTGCAGACTTTTCAACTGCAGTCACACAGGGTGCAACCGAAATGGTTATTGATGCACTCAAGACAGCAGGTGGTGGAACATGGTTTCGTGTTGTGGAAAGAAATGGTATAGACAATCTCGTAAGAGAAAGACAAATCATTCGTTCTGCAAGACAGGATTATGCAACAGCAACTGAGACATCAGCAAAGGGTGTACAACCCTTATTATTCGCAGGAATAATTATTGAAGGTGGTGTTATAGGTTATGATACAAATCTTATGTCAGGTGGACGAGGCGCACGAACACTAGGCATAGGATATGCAAAACAATATCGTAAAGATGTTGTTACTATAAGCATGAGAGCAGTATCTGTTCTCACGGGTGAAGTATTATTAAACGTTCAAACACGTAAGTCTGTATTGTCTTACGGTTCTTCAGGTGACATTTTTAGATTCATCGAACAGGGAACACAACTTGTTGAATATGAGGACGGAGTGGGAAATAATGAATCAGTGACGTATGCAGTACGTACAGCTATTGAAGCTGCAGTACTGGAATTAATATACCAAGGACACGATAGAGGTTTTTGGAAAATAGAGGATGGACATCGTCATCCCCACCAATCTAATGGGACTAACGATTTACATTCAACAAAAGAGGTAAACGAAAATGAATAAACTAATTAGTTTAGTATTATTAATGTCGACAACATTCGTATTCGCACAAGCCACTGATGATAATGAAATTAAAATCACACAATCAGGTGATACGTTGAAACTTTACATCGACCAAATCGGTTTTGGTAACAAAATCGGTGGAGACAATGGTTCTTCAGGTAGTGTATCAAGTGCAATGGCAATTACTGGTAGTTCTTTAGAATTTGATTTAGATTTCAACGGTAACAATAATGTCCTATTCGGGCCTGTTACTGCAGACAGTTCTATTTACAAGTTAGATTTCACAGGAGATTCTAACGTAATAGACTGGAAAATTGGTGATACAGGTAGTGCAGATTCATCGGACATCAACTTTGATGTAACAGGAAGTAGTAATACTTTTGATATAGACCAAGGTAGTGTAGCGAGTTCCGAATCTTTAGATGCAGACTTAATATTAATCGGTAGTTCAAATATTTTTGATATAGATTGGGAAGCAGATAACTTGACATGGAATTTTGATGTCACTGGTTCTTCTAATAACATAAACACTTTACAGAATGATGCTAGTGACTCTTCACTAACATTCACTCACGATGGTGATAGTGCAGATGTAGACATCAATCAGATGACAGGAACTTGTCCGACTGGTGTTACAGGGTGTTCTTCACCAACTAGTATTATAACACTAGATGTTACAAGTGATAATGCAGTTATTCAAATCAATCAAAAAGATTCAGCTAACGATTCTTAACATTTTATTATTCAGTGGGGTTGCATTAAGTAACCCCATTGGTGATGTTAAAGAATTGACAGGATTCGCAACACTCCTACGCGAAGATAATCCACAAGATATAAACGAAGGGTACGAAGTAGTCTTATACGATGAGGCACGTACTGGAGACGGTAGAATGTTAATAGAGTTCTTAGACGAAGAAGAACTTGCACTTACTGAACACTCCATAGTGTATATCGATGAAGCATACTATGACCCCGACCCATCAAAATCTAAGATGGCAATCAATATGGTTCAGGGTACAGCTCGATTTGCATCAGGAACTGGAAGTAGAATACGTAAATCAAACATAAGTGTAACAACACCTACAGCACAAATTGCCATTAGAGGCACAAATTTTACAACAACAATAGATGAATTAGGTAGAACACTTGTGATATTACTACCTGATGAAGATGGTGTGACACCTTCAGGTGAGATAGATGTATCAAACGAAGGTGGAACAATTACACTTAGTAAAGCTTTTGAAGCAACAATGGTTTCAACAGTTGAGTCACCTCCAAGTAGAAGTGTCGTTATAAATAATATCACCACATCATTAATCGACAATATGTTTATTGTAAATCCCCCCGAGGAAGTACAAAAGGTTGTCGAAGAAGAAGCAATCAGTGACTTGGAAGAAGACCAAGGAATATTAGACATAGACTTTCTAGAGTTTGATGACCTTGAGAGTGATTCTCTTGCAGACACAACAGTTGATTTAGAATACTCAGAATTAGATATCGACATGTTAGATGTTGATTTCTTAACCGACCTACTAGATGTGGTCGAAGAATTAGAAAGGACTACACTCAGTCTTAGAGACACACAAACACAAACAGGAAGTGGTGCATTCAACATACAGGGTGCAACAACAGGATTTAACAAAGATTCACAATATAATGTTTTTGTTCAAGATGGAGATTTATATCTCTTCAGAAACGTAAACGGAGTGATTGAGATAATCATTGCACAAGGTGGAAGCGGTTACGTTGAAACGATTGTTGATGGATATGAGGGAGTTATTCAATTTGGTAACGGTGACCCTAGTATTGAAATATTTATCAATCAGTCAAACTAAATATAGGAGAATATATGTTAAGTAAGATAAAGGAATGGCACGAGAACTCTTTATACAGTTTTCAAAAAGGGTTACGACTAGATGACTATCACATGATGTGGTTAGCATTTGGTAAAGGTGTCCTTTTGGTATTATTATTACAATGGATATTTTAACTAAATTGAAGTCAGTATTTGTGGGGATGTTAATCATCCCCATGATTACTATAGCTGACGATAATGAAATCAATATCACACAGACAGGTGATAACTTTCAGTTGGGTATTGACCAAATTGGATATGATAATAAGATACAAATGTTAGATATCAATTCATTCATTACTGCATCAAGTTTAGATATGTATTTGGTACAAGTAAATACGAATGCAAATGCTAATCCTAATACAATTACTTTTGACGAAATCAGTGGTTCGAATAATCAAATGAAACTTGCACAAGGAGTTGCATGGACTACACTTGATTCTGATACTGATTTAACTTGGTATGGTGATAGTTATGAGTCAGGTGGACATGAGATAGATATTACTCTTTATGGTGACTACAACAAGTTAGCAGTCCAACAAACTAATCAGACAGGTGCAACAGATGGACATGATTTTGATTTACACTTAGCTGGGGATTATAACGAAGTTAAAATTAAACAACAAAGTAATGGTGCAAAAAATATAGGTCTTACAATTTACAATGACTATAACGATGTATTCATTCGTCAAAAAGGTAATGGTGCTACTCATAATGCAAACATAACTCTTGACGGATTATACGGTACCGATTTAATCCTAAAACAAATGAGTACTACAAATCAAACATACAATCTAAGTCTTGATTGTATGACAGTTGGTGGTTGTGGAGTGACAGTTACACAGGAATAATTATGAATTTAGATATGTTCGGAAATCCTATAGGAACTAAATACCCAGGCGAGGAGGGTTGTCCTGAAGGTATGATGTGTATTCCTGAGAATGAATTCCACTTGATGCTTACAGATAATAATATGCAATATACTGTGGAAGGAAATATTGAACCTGCTCAAGGTGATGCTGAAGCGATTATTGATTTTACAAAGGATTTACTCTTTTTAGATATTAGTGTAATCCTGAATATGGCAGTTCCCTTAACGATATTTGCAATATATGGTTTAACAATTTACGCTGCAGTAAAATACATTCAAAAGAGATTAAGTTAATGGCATATTCACAGAAAGTTATAGACAGATTCGAGGGTGTTCTCAATGCACCCGAACAATTTTCAGTTGGTAGATTCGACCCCAACGACCCAAACGTTGCAACAGGAATGACAGGAGCCCCAGCATGTGGTGATGTCATGAAACTGCAACTCAAACTTGACGAAAAAGAGATGATAATAGATGTCAAATTCAAAACCTATGGATGTGGAAGTGCAATTGCAAGCAGTTCGTTGTTCGTTGATTTACTCAAAGGTAAAACGATTGCAGAAGCAAAACAGATTAAAGATAAAGAGATTGCAGAAATCCTTGAATTACCTCCAATCAAATTACACTGTTCAGTCCTTGCAGAAGACTCAATCAAAAAAGCAATAGAGGATTGGGAATCTAAGAACGAGAATGTATAGTTGGAAAACTGTATTAGTAACGATAAGTTTACTAGTCGGTATTAAAGTATGGAACCCATACATCGTAGAGAATATACAATGGTCATGGTTTGATTTTTTACATCAACAACACAAAGAAGTACAAGTAGACGACATTGTTCTAGTCAACATAGATGAGAAATCTATAGAGAAGTATGGTCAATACCCGTTTCCTAGAAACGTTTATGGTGATACACTATGGGACACTCATCACACTAACACCCATGTTTTTTCAATTATTTTTTCAGAACCTGATAGGTTCTCAGGAGATGAAGTATTTGCAAATGGATTAGTCAATCGATTATCTATTTTAGGAGCTGCACCCACTACACAAAAAGATACAGGTTCTGCACCATATGTTAGAACAAGTGTGTTTGGTGGTGGAGATATTACACTTCATGCATGGAATTACGATGGAATTTTAAATCCCGTCTCTACGCTAATGGATAACACATATGGTGTGGGGGTAACGGTTGCAACTCCATCAATCTCAGGAACACCAAATTTTGACGGTACAGTACGTTCTGCACCACTCCTAGTCACTGCAAATGACGTAGTGTATCCGAGTGTAGTTTTAGAGACTCTCAGAGCATTTTATGACCAACCCAACTACCAAACTAGAGTTACACCCGAGACAGGTATTGAGTGGATTAGAATGGGTAGAGAGAAACCTATTGAGACAACATCCACTGCAGATGTAATGATATCTTACTGGAATAAGTTTCCCTCTATTTCTTTTGCAGACTTACCTAGTTCTGATGTTCAGAATAAGATTCTAATCTATGGTCTAACTGCAGAGGGTTTGAATAATCCAGTTTCAACCCCAGTGGGTGTAATGTATCCCCACGAAGTTCAAGCCTCTCTTTTACAAACCGTTTTGACAGGAGTTCAAATACAACAATCCTACTATCTTGAATTCTTAGAGATTGTTCTTTTAATGACAGTCCTTCTAATGACTCTTCTTGTGGTCTACAACGTTCCCACAACTCTTGCGGCTCTAGTCTCTTTAGGAATAGTAGGTCTTCAGGTGTATGGGGGATATTGGTTATGGACTTCAAGTTACGTTCTTTTCGATACCTTCTTTTCATCGGTAGCCTCCTTGATAGTTTTTGGACATGCATCTTTCAACAAATACTATAAAACATTTCAACTCAAAGAACAAATTAAGAAACAGTTCCAAAAGTATTTATCCCCCGACATGGTTGACCAACTTGCAAAAGACCCATCAAAATTAAAGTTAGGTGGAGAGAGAAAAGAAATGACTTTCATGTTCATGGACATCTGTGGATTTACTCCAATCAGTGAACACTACAAGAACAATGATGACCCCGAAGGATTAGTTGAATTGGTAAATAAGTTTTTGGACATGCAAACTAAGATAATCCTAAATAACAATGGAACCATTGACAAGTATATGGGCGACTGCATCATGGCATTTTGGAATGCACCTTTGGATTGTCCCGACCATTCAGAACTTGCAGTCAAATCGTCAATAGAAATACTCGAAGCAACCAAGGAACTTAATGAAGAACTTTCTCCTCTCAATCTACCTCCTATTAATGTCGGCATCGGCATTTCCACAGGAACCTGTATTGTCGGGAACATGGGTTCAGAACTTAGATTTGACTATTCCGTCATTGGAGATGCCGTCAACCTCGGTGCTAGACTCGAAGGCCAAACGAGAAATTATGATGGGGTTGACGTGTTGTTATCAGAAGAAACATATAGACAGTGTACATCAAGAGCATTTTCTGAAGTCGATAGAATACTCGTTAAAGGTAAATCCGAAAAAGTTCGTATCTTCACTCCACTGGAACTTTCAAGAAAGACCATCTAGAGCTTTGATGGCAGTGTATTACACACTGCAGATTGCAGACATTTGGACGACACAACGGGGAATGGATTATGAATGTGTGTACGAACAGAATCCTTTACTACCTAGAGTCCCAAGTACAGAAAGATTAATACTACACAAAGTTGTATTCACATCACCTGTGTGGATACTAGACAAAGAAAATCTTCTCAAAAAAGGAGATGTTATATTCCCTACCATGTTAATGACATATGTTATACACCATAATTTAAAAGTTATAGATAGAGCATCTAAAAGATGTAACAAAAGGTAACACTAAATAATATACAAATTATGGAGATATATTATGCCAGTGAAATTCGGTAAAACTTCTGTACAGATTGACAGAAATACAAAAAAGAAAACCATAGTTCATGATTACATGAAAACTAAAACTAATCAAGAACTCATGGATGCATACAATAAACCAGTAATTCCTAAACTTCGTCAGAAGGTAAAGAATGAAATAGTGAGAAGAAGTAAAAAAGGTCTTGCAAATATAGTATTCAGTTGATATAATGTCTAAATACTAATGTGACACACAATTGTCACATAATAGAAACAATTACGACACAAAGAGTAAGTAACGAAAGTGAAGTCCATGTGTCAGATAGTTTCAACATAACAGGAGATAACAATGCGACATTATGCATCATTGTCTGCCGAGTATCTAAGGACGCAAGCAGACCGACTACACAACCTCATGAAATGTGGTAGATTACAGAATGTAATCAGAGAAATTTATTAGGTTTTTTTCAAAAAACCCCTTGACTTTTATGTAAAAGTCCCTATATAATATAGTATGAGAACTTCAAAAGAGCTCGGGTATTGACCTTCGGGAAGATATATCTTCAAAAGAGCTCGGTTCTCTACACCTAATGCCCAGTAGGGGTTAGGTATTAACATTAACTTGCTTTTAAAAAGGAGAAAATTATGACAAGTATAGACGCTTTCGGTCGCTTCAGACCACTAACCATCGGATTTGATAGACTCTTCGAAGACCTCGACAGAGTAACAACTCAATCAGATAATTACCCACCATACAACTTAATCAAAGTAGATGAAGATTCATTCTTTATTGAACTTGCAGTAGCAGGATTTGCTAAAGACGAGATATCGATTGAGTTTAAAGATAGAGTTTTAACTATCACAGGTGATTCATCCCCAAGAGTCGATGGTGTCGATTTTGTTCATAAGGGAATCTCAGAAAGAAACTTCATTAGAAAATTCACACTTGCAGAACATATTGTTATCAAGAGTGCAAAAGTAACCAATGGTTTACTAGTGATTTCACTGGACAGAGAAATTCCCGAAGAAGAAAAACCTCAAGTAATTAAAATTAAATAAGAAAACGTATTGACTAAATACACGGATAGTAGTATACTAGAGTATATTAACGTATATATTATGGAGACTTAATTATGAGTTTTGTTACAGCAGGAGAAACTAGAATACCGAAGACCCATCTCACACAGAGAGTTGAAGATAACTTTGATGTTATCAACACTCAGAAAATGTTTGAGACAGGTAAGAATGTATTCTTCACTTTGCCAGGCGCATACACACCAACTTGTTCGACTAGACAACTTCCTCGTTATGAAGAATTATTCGAAGAGTTCCAAGGTAAGGGTGTTGACAACATTTACTGTTTTTCAGTGAATGATGGTTTCGTTATGAACGCATGGTCAAACGACCTAAATATAACAAAGGTCAAGATGATTGCAGATGGAAATGGTTCCTTTGCAAATAAACTTGGTATTTTGGTTGATAAATTAAACTTAGGATTTGGTAAACGTGCATGGAGATGTGCAGCTGTCGTTGAAGACGGACTAATCACTCAATGGTATGAAGAGCCTGGTATCTCTCAAGATGCTAGTAATGACCCATACAAGGTTACTAACCCTGAAAACATCCTTTCAAACTTGGAGTAAAAAATGGCATTTAGAGCAACAATCGAAAGAGCAGCAAATGGTTATGCAGTTGTTATTGAACATGATGATAAAGAGGCAACTCCTAATCATTTATCAGTACACGGTCTATTAGACGACGCAGTAAACTTTGTATCAGAATTCTTTACAGACGTAGAGGGTAACGAAGGCAAAGAAGAGTCAAAAGACGGTGAAGCTGAAGTTTTAACAGAAGCAGAAGCACCTGTTCAATCTTAATCTAAAAGAGTTCTCGGGGGTTCTCTTACCAACCCCCATTTTTATTTTAAAAAACATCTAGACAACACGTCTAGATTATTATATAATGAATCTATGTATCGAGTAATCAAAACTTACGGAAATGACAGAGGTCTATCTTGTGCATTCAGACAATGGAAAGCAGATAGTCACTGTAATTTAATTCACGGGTATTCCCTTGGTTTTAAAATCACTTTCGAAGCAGACACACTAGACTCTAGAAATTGGGTAATTGACTTTGGAGATTTCTCTAAACTTAAGAACTTCCTAGAGGATACATTTGACCACACAACTGCAGTCGCAGAAGACGACCCTCATATCTACACTTTCAGAAAGTTATCACATGACGGTTTAATCAGATTGGTGATGATGGAAAATGTAGGATGTGAAATGTTTGCTAAATATGTTTACGATTACTGTGTACAAGAGTACAACGATGACAGAGTAAAAGTACACTCAGTAGAGTGTTTTGAACATGGAGCAAACAGTGCTATATTCGGAAATTTTTAAAAGTATTCAAGGAGAAGGACATTACACTGGAGTCCCAACTGCATGGTTGAGATTCTTTGGATGTAATCTTGAGTGCAATGGTTTCGGTCAGAATGACCCAACAGACCCATCCACATACGAATTACCTTTCGAAAAGATAAGCTTAACAGACATTACACAAGTAGAAGAGTTACCTGTATTTAAGTATGGGTGTGACTCATCTTACTCTTGGTCAAAGAAGTTTGCACATCTACAACACAAAGAGACACCCGAAGAAGTTGCAGATAGATTAGATGACTTGTTAAAAGACAACTGGCATCTTGCATTTACTGGTGGAGAACCATTACTTAGAGCTGCACAGAAGAACATGGTAAAGATACTCAACAGAATACCAAAACAGAATTACATTACCATAGAAACAAATGGTACACAAATCATACGTGAAGAACTAGAAACGTATATCAGTCACTACCCACATAAAGAATTTTTCTTTTCTATCAGTCCCAAAATCTTCAATACTAGTGGAGAAAAGGATGCAGTCAAACCCGAAGTTGTAAAACAATACCATGACCTATCACGACATGGTCAACTTAAGTTTGTATGTAATGGAACAGATGAATCATGGGAAGAGATTGAAAATGCAATCCAATCCTTCCGTGACGTTGGTGTCAGATATCCTATATGGATTATGCCTGTAGGTGCATTAGAAGAAACACAACAAGAGAATGCAGCTATGATTGCAGAACAAACAATGGATAGAGGATATAATGTATCTGCAAGAGTTCACTGTTACATATGGGGTAACCAAATCGGAACATGAGTGTAAATATGATAACAAATAATAGAGAGAAAGTCAGAGGTAAGACTGTTCTTCTCTATAGTGGTGGACAAGACTCAATAATCATTGACCACCTTTTACAACCCGATGTCTTACTGAACATTAGTATGAAATCTAATTATGACCATAGAGAAAGAATGTCTATGAGTGGATTGGATGAGAGGATGATATTTCTTGATGATGTGTTAAACCTAGGACAATTTGAAAGAGACGATGCAATAGTTCCAAACAGAAATGCACACTTGGTTTTGATTGCATCTTACTATGGTGAACATATCATGATGGGTTCAGTCAGTGGTGACAGGTCATATGATAAAGATGAGGTATTCTATCTAAGGATGATGGACTTACTTAATCACATGTGGCAAGAACAACACTGGACTGAGGAAAGAAGATTTACAATTGAATCACCATACAAAGACAAAACAAAAACAGAATTAGTAAAAGAGTTTATCGAAGTAAAAGGTATAGACTTTGCAACGAAAGAACTATTCCAATCCTATTCATGTTATGAAGGTAGATTGAAACACTGTGGTCAGTGTAAAGCATGTTTTAGAAAATGGGTATCACTAGTGAACAACGATATATTTTTTGATGAAGACTACTGGGAAAATAATCCAATTAAAGCAAAATGGCTTGACGATATAAAAGACTCAGTGTATAATAGAACATACCGTGGTAAAGAAGACAGTGACATACAGAGAGCATTGGTTCTTAATGGAGACTGGAAGATATAAATATATGTGTTACACAAAGGTAACAACATATCACAAAACATAACCGAGTAAGGAAGGTAAAAATGGCATATAACAAAACCAAAACAGACCCAGCATTGGGTTTGGAAATTCACAACCATCTACATAAAGTTGGTGTAGAAACACCAACGAAACAGAATGGTCTAAGTCGTACAGACAAAATAGAAAACATAGAAAGACACATGGAACAAATCATGAAGACCCTTGGTCTAGATTTATCCGATGACAGTCTAATTGATACACCAAAAAGAGTTGCAAAGATGTATGTCAATGAAGTCTTTTGGGGTCTTGACTATGAAGCATTCCCTAAGTGTACTGCAGTAGATAACAAGATGAAGTATGAGAACATGATTGTTGAAACAAACATAAGTGTTCAATCAAACTGTGAACATCACTTCGTAGTAATTGATGGTACTGCAACAGTAGCTTACATACCAAAACAAAAAGTCTTAGGTCTTAGTAAGATGAATCGTATCGTAGAATACTTTTCTAAGAGACCACAAATACAAGAGAGACTAACAGAACAAATCTATCATGCATTATCATACATTCTTGATACAGAAGATGTTGCAGTCGTAGTTGATGCACAACACTACTGTGTAAAGAGTAGAGGTGTAGAAGATACAGGGTCATCAACAATCACATCTAGATTAGGTGGTGCATTTTTTGATGATGATAAAACAAGAACAGAGTTCATGCAAATAGTTTGGGGAAAAAGATGTCAGTAACAATACCCGATATTATTGGTTTTGTAGGAGTAGGATTACTGATAGTAACCTATGCACTACTACAGTTAGACCGTATTGACCCGAAAGGTTTTTGGTACAGTTTCAACAATATGATGGTTGCAATACTTGTGACTGTGAGTTTAGTTTACACACCTAACCTTGCAAGTCTAGTGATTGAATTCTTTTGGTTTTTTATTAGTGTGTTTGGATTATGGAAGTTTTACACTAGATGAATTTTGAATATGTAATATCGGGAATGACAATGGGTACAGGGGACTTGTACTATAAACCAAGTTCACTTCAACCTTATGTATCTGTGTTCAATGATAAGATATCATACATGGATGACAAGTACAAGAATCAGAATATATCAATGTTATTCAACTCACACTGTGAACCAAAACATGGAGAATGTATTCATGACTTGATGCCTTCATGGTGTAATCTTTTTGCAGATAGTGGTGGTCTACAATTGTCAAGGACAAAGAAAGGACTCACTGGTGAAATTAAAGATAAGATATACAGACACCAAGCTCAGTACTCAGATGTGGGTATGATATTTGATGATATCCCTACAGAATTTGATGGTAGTAATACAGGTTGGTCAATGAAAACTTCTACAACAGGTAGAAGATTTGCAAAAGAATTGATACAACAGAAAGCAAACTCTACACTTGCAAATGTTAGGAGACAGATAAGTGTGTTCGATGCAATGGAGTCAGACACTAAAGTGTCACTGATTGTACAGGGTCAAGATGTAGATTCATACAGACAATACATTGAAACTATCGTCAATGGTTTAACGGATGAAGAACTACAACGATGTGCATCAATATCATTATCATCTGCATGTTCAGGTACTGGATTTGTAAACAGAATGGAGATGTGTTATGCAGTATCTGAGTTTCAGATACCTATGGAACTTAAAAAGAATATACACTTACTAGGTGTAGGGTCACATGAGATGATGACTGCATTCTTTGTATCACCCGAATACTTTTCATTTGTAGAGAATCTATCATATGATTCATCGACACAAGCAAACTCTTGGTTCTTCTCTAGATACAGAACACAAGAATGGGTGAACATCGATATCGATTCACCATCAAGAAACTACAACAGTGAACAGATTTATAACGAACAGTTGATTCCGTCTATTGGAGATATCTACAATAAGAATAAGGATGCATTCCTAACATTCGGAATCAACTCCTTTGATACACTTATCGAGGAGTCAACCAAGTGGTCTAGTAAGAACACTGAAAGAGAAAGACTGTACAACAGTCCCGAAGGAGAAGATGGTGCAAAACTTTTACCATTCTTCAATCAGATGCAAGTAGTTGAACACTTCATGGATAGAGTTGATACACTATCAAACAAACCATCAAGTGTAAATGACAGAGGTCTAAGACAAATTAAAGATTGGGATATGTTTAAAAACTGGTTAGGATATCAAGGTACACAAGATAAACTACCAACAGAATTTGGAGGAAATTTAGATGAGTTCTTCGGTTAGTCCACTATTTGATGGGGGATTCTACAGAGTTGTAGAAAGTCCATATGAGAAAGAAGCTGGTATAGAAATTATGCATGGTGAGTTTACAGGTGTCATTTATCAATATGGTAATGTAGATTTTGTAGATGGTAAACCCGAACTAAACTTTCAGAGAACTATTAGAAAATGGGATGATGAAAGGTGGGATTTAGAGTCACTTGAACAGAACGAAGAACTAAATAATACCATGGGTGATATACTGGTAGAGCTCATCCAAACACAAATTAAGAAGGACACAGAAAATGAACCAAGAATTATTGAAGGAACAGATAAAGAGACATGAGGGTGAAGTCCTCGAAATATATGAAGACTCATTAGGGTATCTAACATTTGGAGTAGGTCACCTAGTAAAAGATGACGACCCCGAACACGGTCAACCAGTTGGTACACCAGTATCACAAGAAAGAGTTGATGATGTTTATGCAATTGACTTTGTAAAACATGTTAACGAAACTGTTCATTTATTTGAATCAAAAGGTGGTGAAGACTTCTACAGTCTACCCGAAGATATTCAACACGTTCTTGTCAATATGACTTTTAATCTAGGAGGAACTAGATTTAGTAAGTTCAACAACATGTGGAAAGGTGTTGTATCATGTGACTGGGAAAAGGTTGCAGTAGAAATGGAAGACTCTAAGTGGTTCGGACAAGTCGGAAGACGAAGTGTTGAATTACAAGAAATGGTAAGAAATGTTTAAGACAGAAATTAAGTGTCTAAGATTAGATACAGGTGAAACACTTATATCACATGTCAAAAAAGGATGGGGAGTATATAAACTATACGAACCTAAAGTTTTAATACAAGAATACGATGAAGAAAATTCTAGACTTGATGTCAATCTAGGTGTATGGTGTCCGTATGCAGAGAAGTATGAATTTAATTTGAAGAAAAAAACTGTGGTTGCAGTATTCAAACCACGTTATAACCTAGAGAGAAACTATTTGAACTCTCTTGCAAGGATTAGTCAATGAGAGATAAATTATTAGAAGCACAAAAGTTGTGGGCATTAGGAAACATGAAGAGACATGAAGCTAACGTTGAAAATCTTCTAACTAATCCCATGGGTATCGGTGAACACCCCGACCTATCAGAAACAATCTCAGAAGAGATTAAGAAAGTTGCAGAGTACGTGGACATTCTAGAAGTCATAGAAGATTTAATAGAAAGAACAGAAAACAACTAGACTTGATACCACTACCTGTGGTATAATTACATTATGGATTTTTACACTAACGTCACCCGTTTCGGGAACAAACTCCTCGTCAGAGGATATCAAAAAGGTAAACCTAAGAAGATGTCTGTTAACTACAGACCAAATCTTTATGTGTTATCTAAAACACCCTCATCCCATAGAACGATTGATGGGAGATATCTCGAACCCGTAAACCTAGACTCTATGTCAGGTGCAAGAAAGTTCAAAGAGAAGTATGATGGTATCGCAGGATTTGAAGTACATGGATACGACAAGTGGATGTACAACTGGATATCAGATAGGTTCCAAGGTGAAATCAAATACGACCCAAGTCAAATCAAGATTGCAACACTTGACATTGAGTGTGAGTGTGAGAATGGGTTTCCCGACCCACTCATTGCAATGGAAAAGGTCAATGCAATATCAATCAAACCATTTGGTAAAGACACTATCGTACTAGGATACGGTGAGTGGAATCATAACCAAGACAATGTAATCTATATCCCATGTGGTTCAGAGTCAGACTTGTTAATGAAGTTCGTCAAAGTGTGGAGAGAACTAAACCTTGACATCGTCACAGGTTGGAACGTAGATAGTTTCGACATCACATATCTTTGTAATCGTATCGATAGGATATTGGGTGAGAATGAACACAAGAAACTATCACCATGGGGTTCATCAGAAACACGTGAGTTCACAACTTATGGATATCAAAAGAATGTAAACTATACACTTCATGGTATCAATATCATTGACTATCTAGAACTATACAAGAAGAATACTTTTGTCAATCAAGAGTCATACAAACTTGACCACATTGCAAAGGTAGAACTTGGTAAACAGAAACTAGATTACTCTGAGTATGGTTCACTCCATATGTTGTATCAAAAGAACTATGAGAAGTTTCTAGAATACAATATACGTGACGTTGTTCTTGTTGAAGAACTAGAAGACAAACTAGGTCTCATGGAACTTATCATGTCACAAGCTTACACTGCAAAGTGTAATTTCAGTGACACCTTTGGTATGGTAAAGTATTGGGAAACTATCATCTACAACTTCCTCAAAGAACGTGGTATTCAGATGCCTCCTAAGAAAATACAGGGTGAAGACAAATCAAAACAGATTGTCGGTGCATATGTAAAGGAACCACATGTAGGTAAACATGATTGGGTAGTGTCATTTGACTTGAACAGTCTATACCCACATTTGATTATGCAATATAACATCTCACCCGAGACTATGCAGAAAGGTTCATATGGAGATGCAAGTGTAAAGAAACTCTTAAACAAAGAGTGTGACTTATCTTATCTCAAGAAACAGAATCTATCGATGACAGCAAACGGTGCAATGTTCAGTAGAAAGAAACAAGGATTCCTTCCCGAACTCATGGAAACATTCTATGATGAACGTAAGATGTGGAAGAAGAAGATGATTGAGTATCAGATTGAGAAAGAACAGACATCGGATGTCAAACGACTGAGGGAACTTGATACACTTATCAAACGTGCATACAACAATCAACAGGTCAGAAAGATTGCACTTAACTCAGCTTATGGTGCATTAGCAAACAGATGGTTTGCATTCTTTAGTGTACCGATGGCAGAAGGAATTACGACCAGTGGACAGTTATCTATTCAGTGGGCAGAAAAACAAATCAACGGTTACTTACAAAGTGTTCTTGATGATGATAAGGACAGAGTTATTGCAATCGACACAGACTCTGTGTACATCACACTAGATGACTTAGTGCAAAAAGTGTTTCCCGAAGAAACAGACAAGCAAAAAATTATTACGTTTATCGACACTGTTGCAAACACGAAGATTAAACCAATCATCGATGAAGGTTACGAAGACCTTGCAGAATACATGAACTCATATCAACAAAAGATGGAGATGGGTAGAGAGGTGATTGCAGACAGGGGTGTATGGACTGCAAAGAAAAGATATATTCTTAATGTACATGACAACGAAGGTGTACGACTTGCAAAACCTAAACTCAAAATGATGGGTATTGAAACTGCAAAGTCCTCAACTCCACAGTGGGTTAGAACAAAACTGGAAGAAGGTTTCAATGTTGCAATGACAGGAACAGAACAAGAACTGTGGGACTTCGTAGAGAATGCAAGGACTGAGTTCTTTTCTCTACCACCCGAGGTGGTTGCATTCCCTAGAGGAGTGAGAAACCTCAAACAGTATCAAGGTGAGAATACAGTATATCGTAAGTCCACACCGATACATGTTAGAGGGTCACTACTGTTTAATCATTACCTTGAAGAAAAGAATCTCAAGGGTAAGTATGAGACTATCAAAGAAGGTGAGAAGATACACTTCTGTTATCTTACACTCCCGAATCCAATCAACGAAAATGTTATTGGTTTTGTTGGAGAGTTACCAAAAGAGTTTGATTTACACAAGTTTACAGACTATGATATGCAATTCAACAAAGCATTTCTAGACCCATTGAGAGTGGTGGTGCATTTAATGGGGTGGAATACAGAACCGACTGCATCCCTAGATAGTTTCTTTACATAAATAAGACTATGAAATCCTTTTTGGAATACATTACTGAAGTCGATTCATACTCAACACGTATGAAAAAACGTGCAGCTTTTCGTAAGAACAAGGCAAAGATACTTTTAAAAAGAAAAAAGGCAATGAAGAAAGCAAACTTCGACCCTAAGTCTCTAGAAAGGAAAGCACGTAAACGAGCAAGAATGATTCTTATCAAGAAGATGATAAAGGATAAAGATTATAACACATTTTCAATCGGACAGAAGAAAGATATAGAATCAAAACTTGAGAAAAAGAAAGCTGCAATAGAAAAAATTGCAAGGAAACTGATACCACAAGTTAAGAAGAGTGAAGCTGCAAAGAGAAAACCGAAAGTGAAGATGGATAAAAACGGAGTAGCAAAAGGATAATGTATCAGTATAACGTAAAGGTTGTCAAAGTAGTAGACGGTGACACCATCGATGTAGATATCGATTTAGGATTTTCTACAGTATTAAAAAAACAAAGAGTTAGATTTTTAGGAATTGACACACCTGAAAGCAGAACTAGAGATTTAGTGGAGAAGAAGTTTGGTAAAGCTTCGAAGAAACATTTAAAAAATTTATTAGAGAGTGCAGAAAGTTTATCTTTAATATCACACGACAAGGGTAAATTTGGTCGAATCCTTGGTGAGATAATTGCACACTTTGATGAAGGTCATCCAGTATATGAGACTGAAATAAATGTCAATCAACAAATGATTGTAGACGGACATGCAGTTAAATATACAGGTGAGAATAAAGACCTAGTGGAAGAACAACACTTGGTAAACAGAGAACGACTCATATCAGAGGGTGTAGTTGTTTTAGAAGAATAAATGAAAAAACCTCTTGACGAAAGACCATAAGGTATATTATAATTAGATATGGAAATTAGTATTTTAGATTGTGTTTATATAATCTCTATTGGAGTAATCATCTCATGGTTATTCTATATGGAAGTCCAAATTAGTCAGATTAAGGCTATGATGGAAGAACATGTCAAATGTACTAATAAATTACAAAATGAAGGAGTGAAGGATGGACTTTCTAAATCAAATAATAAAGAGCAGTGGAAATGAGTATGCATCTGTAGTATCTGAAGGAGTTGCAGCAGGTGATGTTGATAGCTTTATCGATACAGGGTCATACATTTTTAATGCACTACTAAGTGGTTCACTACATGGTGGACTTCCCTCAAACAAAATTACTGCAATAGCAGGTGAATCTGCAACTGGTAAAACCTATTTCGCATTAGGAATGGTTAAACAGTTCTTAGAAGATAACCCCAACGCTGCAGTAATCTATTTCGAATCCGAATCTGCAATCACAAAAGAAATGATTGAAGAGAGAGGAATCGATTCAAACAGAATCGTAATTGTCCCAGTTGTGACAGTTCAAGAATTCAGAACCCAATCTATCAAAATGTTAGATAGTTATCTTGAGACAGATGAATCAGAGAGACCTCCGATGTTATTTGTACTTGATTCACTGGGTATGTTATCTACAACAAAAGAAATCGAAGACACTGCAGACGGTAAAGAGACTAGAGATATGACTAGAGCTCAGATTGTCAAAGGTGCATTCAGAGTGTTGACACTTAAACTGGGACGTGCAAAAGTTCCTATGATTGTGACTAACCACACTTATGATGTTATCGGTTCAATGTTCCCTCAAAAAGAAATGGGTGGTGGTAGTGGATTGAAGTATGCAGCTTCATCTATCATCTATCTATCTAAGAAGAAAGAAAAAGAAGGAACAGAAGTTATTGGTAACATAATCCATTGTAAGAATGCAAAGTCAAGATTGACAGTAGAAAACAGAATGGTAGATGTGAGACTTAACTATGACACAGGACTTGACAGGTATTATGGTCTTCTAGACCTTGCACTTGCAAGTGGTGTATTTGAGAAATCATCTACAAGAGTTAAATTACCAAACGGTAAAACTGAATTCGGAAAAACTATTAACAACAACCCCGAAAAATATTTCACACCCGAAGTGATGGAAGAACTTAACAAGGTTGCACAACAGCATTTTAAATATGGAAACACGACTAGAACAGACGATACTGAAGAATCTGATACAGAGTGAGTCTTTTACACGGAAGGTAATTCCTTTTGTTAAAGAAGAGTATTTCTCTGAAGATGATGAACGTAATGTGTACAAACACATCAAACAGTATTTTGACAATTACAATAATCCACCAACACCCGAAGCACTCCTCATAAATCTTGAGAGTGATTCAAAGATAAACGAGAACATTCTCAAGTTATCAACACAGTTGGTAAAAAACATTCGGGCAGATGTAGAATCCACACCCCATGACTGGTTAGTCGATGAGACTGAAAAGTGGTGTAAGGATAGAGCAATTTATATTGCAGTAATGGATTCCATCGAAGTAATTGACAAAAACTCAAAACGTTCAACAGGTGAAATACCCGAGTTACTTAAGGAAGCACTTTCCGTGTCTTTTGATTCTCACATTGGTCATGATGTATTGGAAGATGCAGAAGAACGACATGACTTCTATACTAGAGAGGAAGAGAAACTACCATTCGATTTGGAATACTTTAACAAGATTACCAAAGGTGGTTTACCAAACAAGACACTGAACATTTGTTTGGCAGGTACTGGTGTTGGTAAGTCATTGTTTATGTGTCATTGTGCAAGTGCAAATCTTGTGGCAGGTAAGAATGTATTGTACCTCACTATGGAAATGAGTGAAGAGAAAATTGCAGAAAGAATTGATTCAAATGTTCTTAACATTCCAATCAAAGAATTACCCGACATCTCAAAGAAAATGTTTACCAAGAAAGTTGATAGACTAAAAGAGAAGACACATGGTAAACTGATTGTCAAAGAGTATCCGACTGCATCTGCACATGTAGGACACTTCAGACACTTACTACAAGAACTGAATCTAAAGAAGGATTTCAAACCCGATGTAATTTATATTGACTATCTAAATATCTGTGCATCTTACAGAATTAGACCTGGCCAAGGTGCAAACTCATATACACTAGTCAAAAGTATTGCAGAAGAACTTAGAGGACTTGCAGTTGAGTTTGATATACCAATCATGAGTGCAACACAGACAACACGTAGTGGATTTGGTTCAACAGATATTGGTCTAGAAGACACTTCAGAGTCTTTTGGATTACCAGCAACTGCAGACTTGATGTTTGCATTGATTACATCGGAAGAACTAGAAGACTTAGACCAACTTGTTGTTAAACAATTAAAGAACAGGTATAACGACCCAACTATATTCAAGAGGTTTGTTATAGGAATAGACAGAAGTAGGATGAAACTATATGACTGTGAACAAGAAGCACAGGAGGAATTATTTGATTCAGAATCATATAATGATAACACTCCAGTCTTTGACAGAGGTCAGAATAAGAAATATAATGACTTCAAAATATAGATATGTAAAGGAATAATCCTTTTACCCTCGTAGCTCAATTGGATAGAGCAACGGCCTTCTAAGCCGTAGGTTACAGGTTCGACCCCTGTCGAGGGTGCCAAATCACAAAAAGGGGTTGACAGTAAACCCCTTCTTTTAGTATAATTATATAATGAATAAACTTACAACATTATACCTTACAATATTTTTAACATCATGTGGAGGAGGTGGAAGTCTCGGTACTACAATGTTAGAGACTAATAGTATTCCCCCAACTACACCACCCACTAATACCAGTCTACCCGAAGGAGGAATGTCGGGTAAAGTAATCGATGGTTACATTGATGGTGCAACAGTCATTTTTGATTTGAATTCTAATGGTGTATTAGATGACGGAGAACCCTATACAGTAACAGGAAGTGATGGTGATTGGTCTTTTGACCAATACGACCTTGCAGACTTCTATGATTTACCATATGATGCAATCCAAGCAAATGCATATTTTGAATCAAACTTTGGTGTTAAAACTCGTGAGATGTTAATTTGTATCGAAGACACCATCAAGGTTGCAGAAGTACCTGTGGGTGCATATGACAGTGACAGGGGATATGTAAATGAATCCTATACACTTTATATGATACCTCAAGGTTCAACTGCATATGAAGCTCAATTCATTACACCCTTTACTACAATATTGGGTAACATGATTGCATCTGAAAACTCTCAACTCACCCCCTATCAAGGATGTAGTTCTGAAGGTGAAAGTGTCAGAACAAACATAAGGAGAAATGTAAGTGTCTTTGAGACTGAATTGTACACAGGTACAGGATTATCCTTAGAAGACTTTTACGTTGACTACATTGCAACAGGAGAGACGGATAAACAACAGATTGCAGAAAGATTGACTGATGTACTCATAGATATATACAAAGTCAAAGATGCATACGTGGGTACTGATTATACTAAATTCCAGTTTATAATTGAAACTAATAGTATAACTACTCTACTATCAACCAACCCTATAACAGACATAGGAGTACAAATAGAAATGTCTTCCGAACCAGTAAGTAATGGTGAATGGGAATCTAGATATCAGAAAGTATGGAATGTTACAATAAACTATGTAAACGATACAATAGATTCTGCACCTATAACACTAACAGAACTTGACAACTTATCTGTAACCAATGAAGAAAATTATTCATACTCAGTTATACAAAATACTGATGTCAATCTTATAAATAGTAATACATGGACTTTTAATCTAAAAGACTATGATGGTGACTATGGTACTTGTTCAGATTGGATGAGGAATGAAAAGATGCACGATGATATGGTACGTCTTGAATTACAGGATTGCACAGGTGAAAATATTACAACCTATTTTAAATCCCCATACAACACAGTCAACTCATACGTTAAAGAGGATGTAGTCAGTGTACATGAGGAATTATCCTTATTGAATAGAGGAATGAATAACTTTGAAAGTTTAATACTTCCATCCCTAGGTACAGGTGATAGTGTTAACATTACAAAAGTAGTAGGTAATACCATATACTCTTACAACTTTACATATAGTTATGAAATGTGTGATGTTTGGGTGGATGGTGAGAACACAGAATCAACTTTTGGGTATGATGGATATTTAAACTGTTTGAACTACATGCAGTGATATGAACAAGAAAAAACACATTAACAACGTTATAACGACAATCAACAAAAAGATTATCTTAAAACGAAAACTGAAAGAAGCTAAGACACAAAAGGATGATGCAATGGTTTCTTTTTATCAAAAACAAATTCAAGAAATAAACGAGAAACTTGCATCTCGACCACTTATAAAAACATAAATAGTAGACAAACAGGTAAAGTTTACTATTATGGCAGTTAAGAATCTACATTTAGAACATCTCGAAGACGAAATCATTAATAATGGAATTGATGGTGGAAGAGCAGCTATCAACTTCCTTCGTGGTCTTCGTGACATGATGAAGGGAAACTCCAAGAAAGGAGTCAACATGACTGTAAAGTGGGATGGAGCTCCTGCTATATTCTGTGGTCTACATCCCGAAACAAATCAATTCTTTGTTGCAAAGAAATCACTCTTCAACAAGGAACCTAAATACTACACTTCCGAACAACAAATCAAAGATGCAGATGAACTAAGTGGAGACTTAGAAACAAAGTTCATTGAATCATACAAACACTTATCTAAACTAACATGGACTAATGTCATGCAAGGTGACTTGATGTTTACAGAGTCAGATAAGAAAGAAAAGAACATCGATGGTACACAATGTATCACATTCCAACCCAACACTATCTTATATGCAGTAGACAAAACTTCTCAGTTGGGTCTAACTATTGATGATGCAAAATATGGTATTGTGTTTCACACTACTTACAGTGGTGACACTATAGAAGACCTATCTGCATCATTCGGTGCATCCACTAGTTCATTAGGTTCAAACAGAGATGTGTGGATAGATGATGCATCATATAAAGATGAGAGTGGTAAGTCATCAATGACTGCAAAAGAAACACTTGAACTGTCCAAACACCTTACACTATCGGGTAGAAACTTTCATCAGATAAAAAGAAAAGACTTGACTAAGTTCAATAAAGTCCAACAAGAATTTGCAAACAAAGGTATGGTAGGTGCATCATATAAGACATACTGTAATTCAATGATTCGTACTGGTAAGTACAATCCTACTACATTAGGATATCTAAAACACGTAGAAGATAAGTGGAATGCAAAAATTAAAACATACAAACAAGAAAAAACTAAACAAGCAAAAACTGAAATCAGAGACCAATTACTGAGAGAACTAAAATCAATCAAGAGAATGATTGATGGACTCACTGCATTCCAAAAAGGTTTGATGGATGCAAAACAATCAATCATCGTTGCACTCAACAGAGTTAAGAGTATTGGTACTTTTGTAAAAACTGATACAGGATACAAGGTAGTAAACCCCGAAGGATACGTTGCAATTGATAGAGATGGTAAAGCTGTCAAGTTAGTAGACCGTATGGAATTCTCACTAAATAACTTTACAGTTGCAAAGAACTGGGACAAATAATGAAAGAGTTTAAATCATTTATATCAGAAGCAAAAAGTAAACCAGCAGTGTTTACTTTTGGTCGTTTCAATCCACCTACAAACGGACATGAAAAACTTGTAGACCAAATGGTCAAAGTGTCTAAACAAGTAGGAGGGGAACCCATCCTGTTCTCATCACACTCTAGTGACAAAGTAAAGAATCCACTTACACATAAAGACAAAGTCAAATTTTTAAAATCATTCTTTGGTAGAAAAGTAAACGTAGTAAACGAAGACGTAAAACAGATATTTCAAATACTAGTGTTCTTATATGACAAAGGATACAGAAACATAGTTATGATTGTAGGTTCAGATAGGATTGCAGAATTCAAAAACATAATAACAAAATATAACAGTGTAAAAGGTAGACATGGTTTCTATAAGTTTGATGACATTTCAGTTGTATCAGCAGGAGAGAGAGACCCCGATGCAGATGATGTAAGTGGGATGTCTGCATCTAAGATGAGAATGTTTGCAGAGAAAGGTGACCTTGAGTCATTCACAGAAGGTGTTCCATCTTCAGGTAAGAGACTTGCAAAGAAATTATACAATGCAGTAAGAAAGGGAATGGGTATCAAAGAGGTTACACAATTTCCAAAGTATATGATTGATGACATGTTGAATGAAGGACTGTTAACTGAAGGAGTGTACGACCAAGGTATCTTCAAGGCAGTGTTCCTCATGGGTGGGCCAGGTTCAGGTAAGTCAACTGTGGTTGATAAACTTGCACTACCATCACTAGGTTTAAAACTAGTAAACACTGATAGAGCATTTGAGAATGGTTTGAAGAAAGCAGGTATGTCATTAGATTTAAGAAAAGCATCTGATGATGACTATGCACCTATCAGAGCAAAGGCAAAGAAGATTACAGGTAAACAAATGGGTGCATATATCAATGCAAGATTAGGAATGATATTTGACACTACAGCTGCAAAGAAATCTAAGATTCAAGATTACAAAGATTTACTAGACCAAGCAGGATATGAATATAAAATGGTCTATGTAAAAACATCACTTAAGAATGCACTCAAAAGAAATCAGATGAGACCAAGAAAACTCAGAGACGACATAGTCATAAACGATTGGAATAATGCAGAGAAGAATGCAAAACAATTTAAACAGATGTTTGGAAGAGACTTCATTGAAGTAGTCAATGACGATGACCTTGCATCATTAGATACAAAGGTAAACAAACTGTTTGGTAAAGTCATGACATGGGCATCTAAGTTCCCTACAAATGATAAAGCACAAGATTGGAAACAATCAGAACTCACCAAGAAAAAACGATAAATAGTATTATGTTAGATTTAATTAGAGAAAAGATAAAGACTGCACAAGACAAAGATGTCGAGGACAAGAAAGGTACCCAACCTAAAAGATACTACGCTGCAGATGCAGATGGTGATAAGATGTCTAAGAAGACAAAAGATAAACGTGCAGCTCATTTTGCAAAGAATTCTAAAAAGGACGATGATGACTCAAGTGCATATAAGAAAGCACCAGGCGATGCAAAGGCAGACACTAAACCATCACAGTACACTAAACAATACAAGAAGATGTTCGGTGAAGAACAATACACAGACTTAGACGAAGGAAAACTCGTAGGTAATACAGGTTTCATTATAGACACTCTTGCAAAAATGGTAAAGAGAGAAGTCGGTAAAGAGATGAGCTCAAGTAGAGAAAAGGGTGTAGTGTTAATGAACAAGATTGCACGTATGGTAGGTGCAAGTGTATCAATGTCACATAAAAGACCAACTACAGACTTATTCATTAAATCAAGTTATGCATTCATAAATGACGGTGAAAACGTTGACGAAGAATGTTGGGACACACACATGCAAAAAGGTATGAAAAAGAAGGGAAACAAGATGGTTCCTAATTGTGTACCCAAAGAAGATAAGGATGCAGATAAAAAAATTAAGAAGGAGAAAAAATGAGTGGTAATAAACACGACAATGGTGTACATGAGATAGGTACATCAGAAATGAAAAATGCATATATGGAAGATACTCCAGGCCAAATGGTTGAGAGATACATCAAAGAAGCAAAAAAGAAAAATGATGATGTAAAACAAAAGTTACACTTTAGTCAGAAGTTTGATAATCCTTTGAAAGGTTTCCCATATAACGAATCAGTAGAGGTTGATGAAGGTGCATTCTATGGTAGAGATGATTTGGTAAAACAATTTGCACCCACTAAAGCACAGAAAAAACTCAATGTCAGATTAGTTAAAAATGACAAAAAGGGATACTCACGTGCAACTTTAAACATCAAGAAAGACAAGAAGAAGATTGCACAACTTAAGAAGGATGGGTATAAAGTAGACCCAACATACTACACTGAAGAATACATAGAAGAAGATGTTATGAGTTTTCTTTCAGTTGCACTACCAGCTTATATAGCAGTAAATACAGTCGCACTTGTAGGTCTTATAGCATCCGAAATGGCAGGAATTGATATTATTGGTAAAACTGAAAAAGCAATAGAAAACATAAAAAGTAAATTCAAAAGAAATAAAAATTATAAACCTTCAAATAGTGAACTAGAAACTCTTAAAAAAGTTGGTCAGGAAATTAAAAAGAAAGACCCCAGTGCATATAAAAAGGCACAACAAAAAGTAAACAGCATGAAAGAATCTTTTGAACCTCTAGAAGAAGATTCATTCGATGACAAGTCAAAGAAAAGTGGTATCAGTGTTGGTGTACTTAAGAAAGTATATAAACGTGGAGTCGCTGCATGGAAGACAGGACATAGGCCTGGTACAACACCTGAACAGTGGGGTCATGCAAGAGTGAATGCATTTATTGTCAAGAAGAAAAAAGGTAATTTAAACCACGACAAGGACTTAGCATGAAGACGTTGAGAGAACAAGGTGTTGATTTAGTTATTGAATCACTACAAGAAAACAACACCAACTTTTTAGACAATCCATATAGATTGGGGTCTACAATGTATTTTGAAGTAATTAAAGAAGTAAAACGATTAGTTGCAGAAGATAGATACAGATTAACAGAAGTTGACAAGATGACTATTGAAACAGACATAGGTCAATTTGAAATTTTTGAAGGTGAATTAGTACCATTGGATTGTCCTATGGAAGAGACTGAACCTTCAATTTTCGAAAAGTTAAATCTAAAAGGTTTAACATTCGAAGAAAAGGATGAGAAGGAAAAGGAACTAAACAAACCTAAAAGGGGTGGAGCTAAGAAGTTCTATGTTTATGTCAAAGACCCTTCTTCAGGTAATGTAAAGAAAGTTAGTTTCGGTGCAAAAGACGGAGGGAGTAATCTATCAGTTAAGTTAGATGACCCCGAAGCAAGAAAGTCATTTGCAGCTAGACATAACTGTTCATCCCAAACGGATAAAACATCAGCTGCCTATTGGAGTTGCAGACTACCACGTTATGCAAAACAATTAGGACTATCAGGTGGTGGTTCATTCTTTTGGTAAGATAGGAGTATATTATGAGTGGGGTGAGAACACTATATCACAATTACACATATGATAATAGACGTGCAAACGTTTATTCGACAGAACAAGGTTTCGAAGTAGACCTATATATATCAGACAAACAAATTGCAACACGACAGGTTCACAACCATAGTGAATCTTATGCAGAAGACGTTGCAGATAATTGGTGTCAGAATTTTATTAAACAAATTGATTTGAAAAAAGAGGAATTAGTATAATGGCTATATCATTGAAAAAAAAGAAAGTGGTTGAAGAAACAAAACCACAACAACACTCGACTGTGGAGTACGACCCCGATACATTGGAAGTTGAAGACCACTCGTTTGAGTTTGAGGCTCATCTAAGAGATGACACTAACGACAGATTATTACATATCTACAGTAGTAACACTAATCGTAGACATGCATGTATCTATGTAGTCGAAGGTAATCCACTAAACGGTTATGAAATCGATTTAGTAGAAAACGGTGATTTAATTGCAACAAACCCGATGCCTGATGAGACAGAATTTTACTGTCAATCATGGGCAGACAGATGGTCTGAAAAGAAAATCGAAGAGGGTGATAGAATAGAACTGTAATGGATTTTCCTTTCGAAGACATTGATAGAAGGAAGTACGGAACAGAACAAATCTACAAGATACGTAGATTTAAAGGTGAAGTAAATCCCGATGATTTGATATGGCATAGAGACAAAGAAACAAGACTTGTCACAGTGTTAAAATCAGTAGGATGGAAGTTTCAGTTTGACGAAAAACTACCATTCGAACTTGAGGTTGGAGAAAAGTTTGAAATTACTAGAGAAGTTTATCACAGAATAATAAAAGGAACAGGAGATTTGATACTAAGGATAGAAAACTTAGATAGATTTCCACCAACAAAGTATAATAAAGACGGTTCTCCAAAGGACGGGTCGATTATACCACGAGGTAAGTTTTAAAAAAACATAAATAATAGTACTATGAGTTATAAATCAGAAAACTGGAAAGAAAAACTAGAACAAGTCCGTGGACACATAACTTTCAAAGAAGGTAGTGTAGAGAAGACAGCTGACGACATCTTAAACGAAGAGATAGAAAACGAACTAACCACTGGATTTGAAGAAGATTCACTTCCTGAATTAGATGACGTAGAAGTAATTCTAGAGGCATCTGCTGGTGGAATGATTGATAAGTTATTCAATCTCAAGGGTGATAAAGATTCACAATACGGTGTTGCAAAGATGTTATCTATGACTGGTGTCAAAGTAGTCCAGTCAATGCAGAAACAAAATCCACAAGGATTTGCAAAGTTAGTTGCACAATTAGGTAAAGAGAAAAAGATTACATTACCTACCAACAACAAACTAATGAAAATGTTCAAAGATGCTGGTGTAAAACCTCTTCCTGAGGAAACCGAAACACCCGAAAAAACTATAGAAAAACTAACAGAAAGAAACATGTTAGGTAGACTTGCAAAACAATTACATTTAACAAAGGAAGGAAAGAGGAAAATGTTCAAGTACTTCGAAGAGGGGAGAGAAAATGATTGATGAACTAACCAAATCATTAATTTTAACATCACGTGATATCTTAGAGGGTAAGAAACTTGACCCTGTAGGAAAAGAAGACGGTGATGTCGATAATGACGGAGACAAGGACGATTCAGATAACTATCTTGCAAAGAGAAGAGAAGCTATTGGTAAGGCAATGAATGACGAAGGTAATGAATTCACTAAAGCACTTTCAGATGCAAGAAAAAACGGAGATAAAGACTTCGTAGTATCAGGTAAAAAGTACACATGTTCAGAAGTAGAAGACTACGAAGCTGACATGAAGAAGAAAGAGAAACTCAAAGAGAACGACTAATGAACCTATTTCACGAAGCAAAAAAAGTTTTAGATACAGACGGAAAGGTAAACCCCTTAGGCCCGTATGGAAGACAGAAGTTAACAGGTAGAGAAATATCTACTTATTTCCGTAGGAATCCTGTTAAAGATGCAAACTTAAAGAAAGCAGTGCAAGTTGCACTTGATTTAGGTGGTGCAGATTCTATTGCTCGAAAAGAAATCAAAAGTTTTTACGGTGATAAAATTCTCAAAGCAAAAGAAGTACAAAATGCATTACAATATGCAAACGAATCAGTAAATCTAGGTGAGAACTACAGGACTGCAGCTAGACATGGTATGGGTACTGAAGGTAAGAAAGAGGCAAGAGTCGGTTTAGAATTAGACTATTACGATAAAACTGGTACAAAGTACATGGGTAAAATCGTAAAGAAAGATTCAAAAGGTTACACAGTCAAAGATGACAAAAGTGGTAAGATGCATACGTTTGTCTATCACGACAGAATCAAGGCAAGAAAATTCTTACAGAAAGTTGGTGAAGAAGGTGATGCAGAAGCCAAAGCAAAATTAAACCTTAAACATGTGCAAGACATGGAGAAGTTAAAGGGTAAACAGACAAGAGAAAAAGAAAATATGTCTGAACACAAAAATATTTTAGATGCTTACAAACAAATGTGGGAAGATGGTGTGAAATATGCACCTATAGATGAGAACATGGAACGGAAAATCATGTCTAAGATGAGAAAAGGAAAAGCACCTAAAGGAATGCCGAGGTAACTTATGGCAAAGATGTCTAAAGAAATGCCACTAAAGGTTTTCTCTAAGAAAGTTGGTATCGATAAACAAGAGCAAGAGTGGATTGAAAAGAACGATAAAGACACTCACTACTACAACAATAGTGCATTAAAAAACGAATGGTTATCACTAAGTTATCCTATTTACGATGGTGATTACTATTTTGCATTTGTTAACGATAAGGTAAGAGTCAACGCACAGGCAAATGCAAAAGCAAATAGAAAACTTAGAGAACTTACGACATCATTTTTAGATGCAGAAGCTATATACAAAGAAATGTACCAGTTTTTCCAAATGCAATTCAAACAACACGGTAGTAGTGATACTATGACTAGAGAAGAACTTTGGAGAGCAGTTTTAGATATCAGAAAGAAAAATCCTGCACCTAAAAGAGAAGTAAAAGAATCAGTGATGGATGCATACAAAACAATGCATGAAACAACTCTTAAAGAAGAGATGATTACTTACAGAGTAAAGGGAATGCAGAAACCCGAAGAACAAAAATTCATTCGTTCTGCAAAAATGATGGGTCTAAAGATTACTATGGACAAAGGTAAGAAAGATACAGTAATCGTTATGAGTGGAACTAAGAAGAAACTCAGAGACTTTGATGCAATTGCAAGAGGTAAATCATCATATGGTGACCCTTCAACAATAACACACTTTGACGAGAAGTAATATGAGAGATTTACTAGAAACATACAAACAAATGCATTTAGATGAGATTCAACAAAAAGAAGTTGACTCACTAAAAAGACTATCTAAAGATATGCAAGCAGTTCTAAAAGGTTATCAGAAGATTGCACGTATGGGTGACAAAGAACTTACGAACATGAAATACAATAAAGATTATGAAGCTGTTCTTAAGGCAAGAGACGTTATCTTGACACTCATTGGTAAAGTAAACACTCAAAAGATTCTCAACAAAGAAGAGACAGTAAAGGACTTAGACGAAGCACCAAAGATGAAGAAAATTTCTATCTATGGTTCAGAAATATCAGGACTAAAACGTTCCAATGGAAGTAAACTAGGAACGTATACTGCTAAACCTGTAATTCTTAAAGGTAAGTTAGCATTCAGAGTCCAAGATGACAGTGGTTCATTTGAAACACTTGACCTTAAATCTTTTGCAAAAATGTACGGATAGACATGAAAAAAGAAAAGAAAACAATGACTGTACAAGAAGTAGAAAAACTTATGACTACTGATGCACGATTTAAAGTTTTCAAAGAGAAGTTAAAAAAACTTGGTTATGTTAAGAAGAACATGGCAGAAGTTAGACAGATTATGGAAATAATCTCAGACTTCGGTATGATGTCAGATGCTGGTAACAAAAAGATTGCACGTGCAGTATCACAGTCAAAAAACGAAAAAGATTTAAGAGCTAAAATCCTTAAGATATCTACAATGGCAAAGGGTAAGTATGCTGAGGCAGATGAGGATGAAGTTATTAATAGAGCTTTAGATGCTTTACAATCAAAAGCAAAAGGAGTACAGAACAGACCCGATGCATCAATGTTGATGCAACTTAGAAAGTTTAAAGACGGTACTAAGGACGGAGAAGTAAGAACAGATGACATGAAAAAGACTAAAGTCAGTAATGTAGATGCAGTCAAAGTTCATGACACTTTAATGAAGGTTAGAGCACCTGTTCGTACTAAATACTTACAACTATTACAAAAGGATACAAAGTCATTCAATAAAGCATTTAACGCTATATTGAGAGTATCCAAATCAAATTAGGAGAATAAAATGGCACTATGGGGAGTATCAGACGCAGACGAAAGTAAACCAAAATATCTTTCAGATGCAGACAAGAAAAACTGTATAGCTAAACCTGAGGGTTGGGTTCTTAAGAAAGCAGTTGGTTCAAGAAATCTAGAAGAGATTCTTGTTGCAACTGGAGCAGACCTTGCCGTTGGAATTGGCCAAGCAGATATTACAAACATCGAATTTGTATCAACAGCATTCGATAAATCAGAAGGTGGAACACTATCTGTTAAAGTTATATTCAATGAGAATGTAACTGTCAGTGGAACACCAACATTAACAGTTGTTAATGACCAAAGAACAAACCACACATTATCATATGCAAGTGGTTCAACATCTAACGAACTCGTATTCAACCTTGCAATCGGAGCTGCAAATGCAGCGACAAACGCAGGTGACGAATTAAGTATTGGTGCAAACACAATGAACTTAAGTGGTGGAACAGTTGTTGACACAGCAGGTGGTGGTAACGCAACAATCACAAACAGTGGTGCAATAGGAACAGCTGCTGGAACTATAACAGTAGTTGCATAATTATGAAAAATTTTAAAGAATACATTTCTGAAAACATGGTAGGATATCAAGGTGCGGGGTTATCTTCGCACAAGGTTCCTCATGACTTAGAAGACTCAGATGTAAAAAACACCATCAATGCAATTCTAGGACACACTGCAGTGTCAGAATTCTTGAATCCAAAAGCTGCAATTGCACAAATCGAAGCAAAACTTGCACTGTTAGGATTAAACAGAGAAGAAGTTGTATCTGATGACCCACGAGTAGATGGGACTGAAGGTGACGAACTAACTGAAAACGGTGAGTTTGAGATTCCTTTTTCACGATATGGAAATATCATCGGTAAAACTGTAGACACACCTATCGATGAACTAGAAACAGAGTCAGTCATCTACAACGTTAAAGTAAAGTACGAGCAATTAGAGAACGGTACATACAAAGTTTACGGTAGTTTAGTATAATTCTCTGTTGAGGATTGTACTAAATATAATTACATTATGAGTCTTTTTGATAAATTAACAGTGAAGAATTTCAGTGCTTTCGCAATGAAGCACTACGATGACCCTCAGTGTGAGAGTCTAGATGATTTTCAGGATGATTTAAGAAGATTCAGATATCTTAAACGATTACTATATCGTTATCACGAGTTTGGTGAGTCTAGAGAAAGACTCATGTTAAATCACATCATTTGTCTCTTCAATGTATTCGGATATGATGCTTGTATGAGAATGTTAGAATTCAAAATCAACGAAGATTCATACTGGTCAACTATAAAAACATTACTTCTTTATATGGAATACGTTAGAGAAGACTGGAGACCCGAAATACCAATAGACGGTATACTGGTAAATAAACTTAGAGAACTATAATGCCAAATAGAATGATAGACTCACTAATAGTTTTCAGAATACTGAAGATGTTAGTAACACCCTTTAAGAAGACACAGGCATATAGGTTTGGATTTATTGATGAGAAAGGAAATAGAATAAAGACACTACCCGACCCCACAAATCCACAAATAAAAATCGAGAACAACCCGAAGACGGGTGAAGAAAAGAATTCATTAACACCACTACATAGATTGGTGTTCAACCTAAAGAAACTGATAGAGAAAGTTCCTTTTGGTAAATCACAATTAGCTTCCTATGCAGTTGCACTTGCACTGTTAAAGGAACACTTTGAATTAGACGACATACAGGCAGATATCCTGTGTGAAGATTTTTATAGACACCTCAAAGATACAGAGGCATTAACCCCCGAGACAATCGCAGAAGGGGTCGAGGTTGGTAAACTAAACCTAGGTTCTTACAAGTTAAGAAGACAGTTGAAACAGAACGAAGATGTAGATTCATATAGTTTTATAGTCTATCCTGAGAAGACAGACATAGAAGTAGTTGCAGAACACTCCATAGTGTATGGACTAAGTGTATATGTCGGTTTCATCGGAGAAGAAAGAGTATTGGTAACAGAAGATGATGTTTACTGAGAGTAAAGATTGGGACAATATATCTTACGATAAGAAAGAGAATCTCAAACAACCTAAGTATGAAAATATAGAGTTGTTTGATGATAACTGGAAAGACATAAAGTTACCCGAACCCCCAAAGAACAGTTCACCTGAGTGTCTACAAGACTTCAAAAGAACTAAACGTACATCTCTAAATGTTACAGAAGAACAAAAAGAACAGTATAAATTGTGTGACGAAGATTCATCACACTTCATCAAGAAATATCTTGATGACAATAATCTTGAATACGAAGACGATAGAATAGAATACATTGAACAACAATGTGTACCCATCGTCAGACACTTCAAGATGCACTACAATAGAATTCGTCCATATCAATTTGCAAAGTTGATAAACGATGAGTATGAAAGATTTGTGACAGACACTGCAAAGACACCATCATACCCATCAGGACACACAGTACAACCCTATGTTGTTGCACTATACTATGGAGGTCAGTATCCCGACCATAAGGAAGGGTTACTAAAGGGAGCAGATATATGTGCATATGGTAGGGTTCTCGCAGGGTTACATTATGTAACCGACTACAAAGCTGGCATAACACTCGCAGAAGGGTTATACGACCATATGGTACCCGAGGTGTTTGATGAAGATGCACCTATCAACTCTACAGGGGCAGCTGTTTCGACAGACAAACCTGTAGTGAGACGTAAGAAACATTCTGTAGACAACAGAATATTTAAATTAATGACAAGAAACCCCTTGCAAAAAGTGGTTGCAGAAGGTATAATAGATGATACACTTTTGAAATTGGATTTGGATAGAGGACGAGAGGTTGTCCTTGAAAACAGTCTCACAAAAGAAATAGAAATTATATCGTATGCAAGGAAGTCTTAAACATCTTAACTGGTTAGCACTAGGTACTGCAATAGGTATCGCAGGGATAGCTGCATGGTTCTCAGTATTGGGACTTGCAACTATGTTCAGTGGTGCATGGTTGTCCGTGGTAATCATGGCAGGGTCTTTAGAATTTGGTAAGTTAGTAACTGCAGCTTATCTACACTTGCAGTGGGATAGATTAAATTACATGAAATACTATTTGACTACTGCAGTCGTAGTGTTAATGTTGATTACGTCATTGGGTATATTTGGGTTCCTTTCAAAAGCAAACATTGAGACAACACTTACGGGTGATTCGTATACACTTGAAATGTCTATCATAGACAAGAGAATAGAAAGTAAAGAATCACAACTTGCAAGACTAGAACAGAGAGTTACAACACTTGACCAAGTGATAGAAACTGCAAGACCTCAAGATAGAAATTACATCGATGGAAGACAAAGAGAAGAAAGACAACAGATTGCATCTGATGTTGACCTCATAATCGATGACATAGTAAAACTCAATGAAGATAAACTACCCCTTCAAAGACTAGAATTAGAACAGGAAGGTGAGATTGGCCCTATCAAGTATGTTGCAGAAGTAATATACGGACAAGAGAATGCCAAAGACTATCTAGACAATGCAGTAAGGTGGGTCATATATGCAATTATATTTGTGTTTGACCCTCTTGCAGTATTATTACTCATAACTGCAACAGGATTACTTGCAAATCCAGCAGGTTCACACCCAAGACCCGTAATCAAGAAAAAAACCTCATTATTAGTACCAAAAGAAAGAATAAGTGACTTTACAAAAAACAGTTAATCTGTTATACTTAATATATTATGACATTGTGGTTAGAGAGAAAATACTTGAATATGGTTCTCGCTTATCTACCCAATAGTAAATGGAAGAATGATACATTACTAAACCATTCTTGTCCTTACTGTGGTGATTCCGAGACAAATTCCTACAAAGCACGTGGTTATCACTTCGTGGTTGAACAATCGTATATCTACAAATGTCACAATTGTGGTGTATCTAAGTCAAGTATAAACTTCATAAAAGAGAACTTTGCAGAGACACACAAAGAGTATCTCAAAGAGTGGTTGAAGGAAACAGGACGTGGTAAAAAAAGACCACAAAAAATGTTACCAAGTCACAAATTTAGGTTCACTCCACAAACTAATCTTCTAAATACTACTGTCCACAAAATATGTGAAGACGCATGGAAGGTCGATGTATCTTCAAAGTATCTATCTGATAGGATGATACCCGAGACAAGTGAAATATACTATATCGATAGTAGTCAAAAACTTGCAGAGGTACACCCCAAATACAAAGATAGGGTACTAGGTTCAGACCCTAGAGTAGTGTTACCATTCTATAAAGATGGTAAACTCATAGGACTCACTGGACGTGCAACAAATGACAGTAAACTCAGATACCTCACCATGAGGTTTGATGAGGAGACCCCGTTAATATACAACATTGACAAAGTGGACACAAAGAAGACAGTCTTCGTAACAGAAGGCCCGATAGATAGTCTTTTCCTACCAAACAGTATTGCTGTAGGTGGTAGTGATTTTACTAAACTAGATAATAAATTGAAGAATAATGCAATCCTAATATATGACAACGAACCACGCAATACACAAATCCTAAAGAAGATAAACTCAGTCATTGATGATGGGTGGAGTGTGTGCATTTGGAATACTAAACAAGTCAAGGGATTAAAGGACATCAATGATATGGTGAGAGGTGGATTGAGTGTTGACCAAATTGTAGAAACAATAAAGAACAACACACATTCGGGATTACAGGCAAAATTGAAACTGAAGGAGTATAAATGTTAGAGGGGTTGGTATTTGGAATTATTGATAATGGAGTGTTAGCTGCATGTGCAATATTAGGAATAGATATAGATAAAAAATTAAGTGGTAATGGAGTAAACGGTGCATTATTTGGTGCAATGTTAGGAAATGCATTATCTGATGGACTAGGTGGGATTGTAGACTTCCCACTATGGATGACATTAAATATAGTAGTAGGATGTTTAATAGTAATACCCGTGGTTTGGTGTTACCTTAAGTGGAGTGGGAAATGAATGACCAGTTAAAAGTAATAAAAAGAAGTGGTAAGACCACACCAATTGAACTAGATAAAATACACAAAATGGTTGAAGCTGCAACCAAGAACATTACAGGTGTATCAGAGTCATTGATTGAAATGAACAGTGGACTACAATTCTTTGATGGCATCACAACAAATGACATTCAAAACATTCTAATCAAGTCTGCATCCGATTTGATATCATTAGACTCACCAAACTATCAACAAGTTGCATCAAGACTGTTACTGTTCTCTATTCAGAAAAGAGTTTTCGGTACTAAGTGGTCACATGACGACATCTATCCTACACTATCAGAGATGATAGACAAGAATATAGAGAGAGGTGTATACGATAAAAACATATTGAATTTCTACACTGTAGAAGAACTAGAGAAACTCAACGGTATGATTAGACACTCTAGAGACTTGAACTTCACATACGCAGGTCTAAGACAAGTAGTAGACAAATACCTATTACAAGATAGAAGTTCAGATGAAATGTATGAGACACCACAATTCATGTACATGTTGATTGCAATGACTCTATTCAAGGATTACGGAGGAGAACTAGGTGATAGGTTAGATACTGTACGTAGATATTATAATGCAATATCTAAATTTAAGATTAGTATTCCAACACCAATCATGGCAGGTGTAAGAACACCTTTGAAACAGTTTGCATCTTGTGTTCTAGTAGATACAGATGACACACTTGATTCTATTTTTAGTTCTGATATGGCAATCGGTAGATACGTTGCACAGAGAGCTGGTATTGGAATCAACGCAGGTCGAATCAGAGGTATTGGTACTAAGATTAGAGGAGGTGAGGTACAACACACAGGTGTAATACCTTTCCTAAAGAAATTTGAATCTACAGTAAGATGTTGTACACAGAATGGTGTACGTGGTGGTAGTGCAACAGTACACTTTCCTATATGGCACCAAGAAATAGAAGACATCTTAGTGTTGAAGAACAACAAAGGTACTGAAGACAACAGAGTCAGAAAATTAGACTATAGTATTCAGTTAAGTAAATTATTTTATGAGAGGTTTTTAAAGAATGAGAACATCAGTTTGTTTAGTCCTCATGATGTCCCTGGCTTGTACGAGTCATTTGGTACAGATGGGTTTGATGAGTTATACGAGAAGTACGAAAGAGCGTATTCTATCCCTAAGACAACAGTAAGTGCAAGAGACTTGTTTGGTAGTATGTTGAAAGAACGTGCAGAGACAGGTAGAATATACATCATGAACATTGACCATAGTAATACACACTCATCATTTACTGATAAAGTAAACATGAGTAATCTATGTCAAGAGATTACACTACCAACAGACCCTATCCAACATATCGATGGTAAGGGTGAGATTGCATTGTGTATTTTAAGTGCAATCAACGTAGGTATTGTCAAAGAAGAAGAGATGGAAGAGTTGTGTGACCTTGCAGTCAGAGGACTAGAAGAGTTGATTGACTATCAAGAGTATCCTGTACCAGCTGCAGAGAGGTCAACACTTGCACGTAGGTCATTGGGTATAGGTTACATTGGTCTTGCACACTTCCTTGCAAAGAACAAGGTAAAGTATGAAGACCCCGAAGCATGGAGACTTGTACATGATTTGACAGAGTCATTCCAGTACAATCTATTGAAGTCATCTAATAACCTTGCAAAAGTCAAGGGTGCATGTGATTACTATGATAGAACAAAATACAGTCAAGGACTACTACCTATCGACACATACAAGAAAGAGGTAGACGAATTGGTCAAACCAGTATATAAACAAGACTGGGACAAACTAAGAAAGGATATCAAAGAACATGGTCTAAGACACAGTACACTCACTGCACAGATGCCTTCTGAGAGTTCCTCAGTAGTGTCTAATGCAACCAATGGGGTAGAACCACCTAGAGACCACTTAAGTGTTAAGAAGAGTAAGAAAGGCCCTCTTAAACAGATTGTACCTCAATATGCAGTGTTAAAGAACTTTTACACACTCTTATGGGACATGAAAGATAACAACGGATATATCAATATTGTTGCAGTAATGCAGAAGTTCTTTGACCAAGGAATCAGTGGTAACTGGTCGTATAATCCCGAGAACTATGAAAATAATGAAGTTCCTGTGTCTGTTATGGCAAGAGACTTACTTAATACATATAAATATGGGTGGAAGACTTCATACTATCAGAACACCATGGATGGTAAAACTGATGAGGTTGAGATTGTAGATGAGAACTCTGCAATGAATGAATATATACCCCCGATGATAGATACGGCAGGTGGTGATGAGGAGGACTGTGACGCATGCGCGATATAAGTAAAGCAGACTTTACAATAGATTCAAAGTATTCTAACGGTAAACCGTCTCCAACACAATATGTAACTAAAGATGGATTACAATTCATGAGTAATGGGTATGTTGTTCTTAAGAACTTTATACCAAAAGACGTTATTCAAATGGTGAAGTCTACATGGACTAGATGGGAGAACAGTCACCAAATCAACACAAGTATCCCTAAACATGTAGAATATGATACAGGGTCTAATTCACCCCGTGATACACATAACACTTCAGAGTCACCTTTGGACAATGCACCATGGGCAACTGCACTTCAAGACTGGGCAACACCCAAATTAGAAGAGGTGTTAGGTATCGACTTAGTCAGAACTTATGCATATTCACGTAAGTATCATCGTAATGGATATATGAAAGTACACTCTGATAGACCAGCATGTGAGATTAGTTTCACTGCACCCATGGATTTTAAAACTGATTTTGGTAAACCATGGAATATATGGGTAGATGGTAGAGTAAATGCATTGAACGATGACCAACTCAGAGAACAATATTCAACAGAAGGTATGACAGAGTCAGGTTTAGGATTAAGACATGAGGATGTAGTGTGGAAAAACACTCAAGGTCTATCAATAAACAAAAGAAAACAGATAAAAGGTTTGGTACCCATATCACTAGAAGTGGGAGATGTGATGGTGTATCAAGGGCCAAATGTATTTCATTGGAGAGACAGATTAGTAGGAGATTACTCGTATCATATATTTTGTCATTGGGTAAATGAAAACGGTAAAGTATATCAGATGGCACCCCAAGTCAAGTATGATGGTAGGGACAGTTTCTATGAAGACTACAGTAGACAGTCAGAAGATAGGAAAATATATGTGTCTAAGTTAGAAGTGCAACCCGAGTTTGCACACATACCAAACGACTATCCGATTAGTTTTCCAAACACTACACTAAAAAGTAAATGTAACCCCCCACACGACACACACGCAGAGGTAAAAGAAATTGACAATATTCAACAGAAATAAGGTAGACTTCACAAAGGAGAAGATGTTCTTTGGTGAACCATTGAACACACAAAGATTTGACGAGTTCAAATATCCAGTATTTGATAAACTAACACAAACACAGTTAGGATACTTTTGGAGACCCGAAGAGGTGTCTCTACAGAAAGATAGAAATGACTTTCAATCACTAAATGAAGCACAGAAACATATCTTTACATCAAATTTAAGATATCAAACATTACTAGATTCAGTACAGGGTAGAGGCCCTGCTATTGCATTCTTACCATTTGTTACACTTCCCGAGTTGGAGGGTGCAATGGTGACATGGGACTTTATGGAAACTATCCATTCACGTTCTTACACTCACATGGTAAAGAATCTATATGCAAATCCAAGTGAAGTGTTTGACACTATCGTAGATGAACCTGCTATCCTAAAACGTGCAGAGGCAGTTACAGAAAGATATGACAAGTTTATCGAGATTGGTAGACGTAAATTACTAGGTCTTAAAGTAGATGAGTATGAGTTATACAAAGCATTGTACCTTGCAATGATGTCAGTGAACATCTTAGAGGGTATCAGATTCTATGTGTCGTTTGCATGTACATTTGGATTCGGTGAACTCAAACTAATGGAAGGGAGTGCAAAGATTATATCATTCATTGCAAGGGATGAAGCACAACATCTTGCAGTGTCTACACACATCATCAAGAACTGGCAGAAACATGAGAACGACAAGATTATGACTAAGGTCATAAAAGACACTGAAGAAGAAGTGTATAAAATGTTCAGAGATGCAGTCGACCAAGAGAAAGAGTGGGCAGAGTTCTTATTCGAGAAGGGAAGTATGATTGGTCTATCTGCACCATTGTTAGGTAAATACGTAGAGTGGATTGCAAATAGAAGACTTAAGGGAATAGGTTTAAAACCTATATATGATATACCAGCAACAACTAATCCACTACCATGGACAGAACACTGGTTGAGAAGTAAATCATTACAGAATGCACCACAAGAGACAGAGATTGAGTCTTATGTAATTGGTGGAATAAAACAAGATGTCAGTGATGACACATTTAAGGACTTTACACTATGAAAGGATATGTATTTAGTATTTGTTTAATGATGGTTGGGACTATTGCATTAGCATACAACAACCTAGAATACAGTGGTTACCCACGAAACACTTCATGTACAGGAGAATGTTATGAAGAGTATGTTTCTATATACGGTACACCATCAGAGATAGAACGTGCAAAACAAGAACTTGCATCTGCAGATGAATTTAGTTCTATCAGAAGTTTATGGGCAGGTTGTGCAGCTTGTCATGGAATGGAGGGACAAGGTATGGCAGTCTTTCCAAAACTTGCAGGTCGGTCATCTGATTACATAGTAGATAGATTGACGACTTATAAGAACAGGGGTACCGTAGGTGCAATGAGTTCCACAATGTGGGCCCAGGCAGCTATGTTATCAGAAGAAGAAATTGACACTATTGGTAGGTTCATAGGAGAAACCTTGAACGACTGATAAGGAGAATAGTATGACATGGTATGACATTTTTTGGGGTAAAGAAGAAGACATAGTAAAGAAACACATCGAAGAGAATCCCGATGCAGACCCCGAAGAACTCACGATAGATAATGCATATAGGACAAGATGGGTGTGGTATCACACTATCTTAGGATTGTTATTACTATTTACAAACTTATTTTTATTTGGTATTTTTTTACTACTAGCTTTTAAATTCTAATGCAAGTATTACTTTACGTAGATGATAGTGCAATGTCCATGAGGTCAGAACACTTGACAAAGACACTAGACATATCGGAACATGAAGTCCGAGTGTATCGTTTAGGTGAAGACTTTAGACTTGCACAGGATGTGTTAAAGAAATATAACAGAAAAGAACTACCCGTCATGTTAATTGACGGTAAACCCAAATCATGGGACAATTTTGTATCCATGGTATTGCCAGATATGGAGATAGATAATGGCTGATAATCAAAATCTAGATATAGTATGTTCAGAGTGTGAAGGACAATTTCAAGTTAAACATAACATGGAAGGATTAGAATATGAACCAATGTTTTGCATCTTCTGTGGTTACACACTACATGACGATGACATAGAAGAAAAATGATAGAAGTCACCGACACTGCAATTCAGAAACTAGTAGAACGTAATGTTCCTAGAATCAGACTTGGTGTGACAGGTGGTGGTTGTGCTGGATATGAATATATCTTTGCAGAAGACATCTTAAGAGAAGGGGATGAAGTAATTGATTACGGTAAGTTCTCCTTTGTCATAGACGAAAACAGTCGACCATTCTTAAATGGTATGACTTTAGATTACGTCAAAGAAGGGTTAAACGAGTTTTTTAAATTCCTAAACCCAAATGAACAGTCTGCATGTGGTTGTGGTGTCAGTGTACAATTTAAGTCATGAAAGAAGAAAGATTTGAATATGGTATCCGTTTAACTAATTTTTTTCCACAAGATATTCTAGAAGGTTTACTTGAGATTATTCAAAACCCACCCAAACCCGACCAACTAAAGACAGTTCCCTTAACTAAGATTATTGATGGTCAAAACAGACCATGTAGTGACCAGTTAGGTGTATACCATAAGGAACGTTACCCTATCATACAGTCTGCACATGATTTCGCTACAGACTATTTTCAAAACCATGAAGAAAGTATCATGGTCAAACATGATAGGGGTGAGTCACACTACACAATTAATGGTGAGTTACAAACAACACCACCTCATTGCAGATATGGAGTGCATCAAGACACTCCAAGAAAACTACATACACTTATTATATACTTACATCCTACTGATGGTGACGGAACACTATTTTTTGATGAGATGAACCCACAAAAGACTAGAGGTATAGGAGGTCAACAAGACCCATGGTCAGTCAATTGTGGTTATTGGATGGGTATAGACGGGGAAAGACCCTTTCATTCTTATCGTAATGATACGGATGAAACAAGGTGGATATTCATGTGTAATCTAAGTAAAATAACCAAGATTCCACTTGACAATGGGTAGTGTTTTCTGTTATTATAACAGTATGGAAAAAGAAATGAAAAACGTGAAAAGAATCTTTCTAGATATGGATGGAGTACTTGCAGACTTCCTCAGTGGAGTTGCAAAACCCGAGATGATTGGTCATGCATTGACTAATGATGCATATGGTCACAATGAGTACGACCTAAGAAAGGAAGAACTAACAAACAAAAGACTGTTTGCAAAACTAGAACCTATGAGTGACATGTATGACTTGATTGCATATGTCAAACACTGTGAATTACCGTGGGAGATACTAACTGCAGCTGGTAAGGTCAACAGAGAACTAGTTGTCTATGACAAGAACGAGTGGATTAGAAAACATGTTGACCCTTGTGTGGTAGTTACTTGCACTATGGGTGGTAAACAGAAAGCTGCATTTGCAAACAAGGGTTATGTACTTGTTGATGATAGACTAGAGAACATCGAGGCATGGGAGAAAGCAGGAGGAATCGGTATCCTTCACACCACTGCAGAAAGAACAATCGACAAACTAAAAGACCTAAGAAAAGAAGTATAAATACTCATATGGATAAATTATGGATATGGGTGAAGAGTCTTTTTGCAACCCGATATAAGATAACAGTATCGTTTAATTCCGAGTATGGAGATAACGATGATAGAACTTATATAACAAAAAAGGTTCTCATTCAAAAGGAGAAACATCTCAAGTTTAGAGATGAGAATAACAAAGTGATAGAATATAGGTCATCATCGGGTTTGAACTATATCATAGAGGACGTATAAATGAATCAATTTTTCATTGCAATTATACTAGTACTAGGATTAGGTTCATGGTACTTATATAATGAGAATCAAACACTCACTGCAAACAACTATAAATTAGAAACTGCAGTCGAAGAACAGAAACAGACCATGGTTGCCCTACAAGAATCATATGAGAGACAGGGTAAAGCATTAGGTAACTTACAAAAACGAAATAACGAAATCGAGGCAGACAAAGCTAGGTATCTAGAGATATTCTCTAAACACAACTTTGATAAACTTGCATTAGTGAAGCCAGGGTTGATGGAAACCCGATTTAATAATGGAACTGCAGAAGTATTTAAGGAGATAGAGAATGACACTAAAGAACTTAGGAATTCTGATACTAACGACTAGTATCTTTACAGGGTGTTCTCTACTACCAACCAAACAAGTAGAGATTGTATCTAAACCATTAGAGATAGATATCATTCAACCCGAACTACCAAGACCTTTACAACTCACACCACCTAAATGGTTTGTGGTGTCTGAGGCACGTATAGTAAACCCTTGTATCAAGAGACTACAAGATGATGGTTCTATGAAGAGACCAAAGGAATGTATACAAGAAGACAGAGAGAATCCCGATTGGCCTCAAGGTTACACTTACCTTGATAGGTTCCTAGATACTATGAAGGAACAGAACAAAGGAGACATTGTATTTGTTGCAACGTCTGTAGGTGATTATAAAGTCATGTCAACAAACATGCAAGAACTAAGACGATACATCAGAGAACTGGGTGAAGTCGTTGTATACTATGAAGATGTAACTAAGAAAATTGAGGAAGAAACCAAATAATGTTACCTAGAAAACTAAAAGGAAATGACCGAGAACGTGTATTTGACAAAGATGTAAATCGTGAAAATGTCGACCGTTCTGTAACATTTATGGATGTTGAAAATCCACCTCTAGTAGAGGAGGGTGACAGAGAATATCTAAACAAGAGACAAGAACTTATCAAATCCTTAGATGTCGAACACGACATTCCAGCAGACACAGAAGATGGTCTTAGTCCATCAGTTGACGACCTCATGAAGATGAGAGAAAACCGACCTAAACCTCTAGGTGAAAAACCACCACATGCAGCTCAAGGTGAAGACCCTATGTTTGTTCCAATAATAGAGGGACAGAGACCATACCATGGTGAGTTGTTTCCAATATTCGAAACACCTATGTTTAAGGGTGTAATCGATGGTCTTGATAGAGAAGAAATCATAAATGATATCAGAGAATTGACTAAGGTTGTTGCAGAAACACATCCACGTGCAGATGAGTGTTACACCACATACTTCTCTAAGAAAGCACGTGCAATGATGTATCAGAAACAGTGGTTCAAAGACTTTGAGATGAACATCAAACAGACATATAGAGAATACATGGAACATGTGTGGGATGATTACATCGATGATACTGAACACGTTCATCTGTTTGCATGGGTCAATAGATATCAAGGTTCAAATCAACATCACTATCATATACACAATGGTTCTGCAATCAGTGGTACTTGGTACATCAAGTCAGATGAAGGTAATGACATGCCTATCAAATTTGTCAACCCACAATCACAGATGGCAATGAAGATGAACGAGTTGGAATATAGAGACAAGGAAATATCATTTGAGTCTTCTAAGTTACCATCTAACAAAGCATCATTACTTGGTACAGGTGGTTTTACACATGAGTTACACTTCCATCCTAAATGTATGGATTTCTTACTATGGCCTTCATGGTTATATCATGGGGTAGAGGGACAATCAGATGAACACTTCAGTGATAACTATGAACGTATATCATTATCATTTAACTTAGCACACCATAATCCAAGACCTATCAACGAATCAGACAAATCATACGAACAGTTGATGTCAGAACATAATGAAGAACTTGAGGAGAAAAACAAGAAATCATGAGACAACCAGTAGACCTAGACAAACTGTTTCAATTTGCACCCGAATGGGATATAGATTGGGATAGAGAAAACAAGACAATAACCATAGATAACTTCTATGACGACCCCGATGCAATCTATGAGTGGTTGCAACAACAAGACTACCCTAAGTGGAAGTTCTTTGATGCAGACAAAACACGTAATGGTAAAGATTACGATGATTGTCGTTTGATAGTATCATGGTCATATGGTATGAAACAGAATACTGAGAACTACATGGGTAACATACTAGATACCTGTAGACGACACTTTTGGAAAGGACACTACAACTTTGACCAAGTGTTCGAGTTCAATTGTTTTAGGACACTCAAGTCATATCCAAACAATGTACAACACTTCCCTCACTTAGATGACGACATCAGAACACCCGATGAACAATCAGTTCTAAACATGATTATTTTCATGGACAGAGATGGTAATGGTGGTACAGACATCTATGAGGGTAATTTCCCCGATAATAAAGAACATGAGAATCTCATGTTTGAGTTTGACCCGATTCGTCATAAGACCATTAGAAAAATCAAACATAAGTTCAATCGTGCAGTCATCTTTGCTGGTAACAGAATGCATGGTGCAGTGATTGACGATTACGAACATTATAAGAACAACTGGAGATATAGTCAAGTGTACTTCTTGTATCCCGAGAGACGATACCACGATAGACAAAATGACAATGACCAACAAAGAGACGATTAGGTGTTACGTTTGTAACAACCCCCTCATCCGTGAAGAAATAAAGTATCACACTCCTATACAGAATGGAAGTATAAAAGTGTTTTGTGATGCATATTGCAGTGTAAAATATTATGAAGACATCAAGTGCAAAAGCCAAAGGTCGTAGACTACAACAGTGGTTTGCAAAAAAACTAGTAGAACACCTCGACCTAGACCCCGAAGATTTAGAATCAAGACCTATGGGTTCCCAAGGTGAAGACATTATTTTAGGAAAAATGTCTAGACAAATCTTTCCATATAGTGTAGAATGTAAGAATCAAGAGAAATTAAATGTTTGGGATGCATATACTCAAGCATGTGACAACAGTGGTGACTATGAACCTATTGTTGTCATGAAGAAGAATGGTAAGAAACCATTAGTAGTAATAGATGCAGAGAGGTTTTTAGATGTTTTACGTAAGACGTAACTATACAGACGAAGAGAAAGAGAAGATAGCTAATCTTCCACAATTCAATTCTGAACAGTTTGAATGGGGTACAGACCCACGTAGAATCAACTCGTATAGATGGGATGAGTTGTGTCTCTTATCACCACCACGTTGTGGAACTCAAACAATACTATATGGTATCCAAGAATTCTGTAAAACCAATAACCAAGCAAAGAAGTCAGAGATTATAAAGTTCGGTTATGGTAAACCAGTCAACTGGTATAAAGAAAACAAACCAAAGTTCTTTAAAGAGATTCTATCATTTGTTGATGGGTGTCAGAAAATGTGTGTTGTTAGAAACCCATACAAAAGAGTAGTGTCATCACTGTACAAATTACACAAAGAACAACCACAAATGGGATGGGACAAAGGATATGCAGTCAATAGGAAGAGATTCTTATCTACTGAATATGGTGTACCACAATGGCAGTTCTGTTATCATCTAGATGGAGAGAAACTAAACTGTGCATTTTTCCAGTTGGAAGAGATAGTAGACAAGATGTTAAGTGTTGCACATTATGAATTTGACATGGATGATGCACAAAATGTAACACCCAATCGTCTAAAGTATAGACTAACACATGAAGAATATGATATGATATCAGAAGACTTCAATGATGATTTCAGGTGGTTAGGATACACACCAATATCACTATGAGTAACGATATAAAGAATTGGGACAAGTTCCAGTGGGTGCAAGGTAGAAAACACACTGATGACAAGATACTACTATTCAACGGTGTTGCAGTAGAGTTCAGAGATGTTGCAATGATGTGTCTATTTTTTATGCAGAATGAGGATACACTATATCCACCCCCACGTTTTAAGGGTGCAGACATGTTCAAGGACTATATCAAAGAGACACTAGAGACACGTAAGATACCAACACAAGACAAATATAAGATAAAGAAATCATGAGTAAACTTGAATTTACAAAAAAAGAAATAGATGCAGTACCTGAACTAGAAAGTCCACGTATATTTAAGAGTGCAACACCTAAGTATACACTTGACTGGTACGTGAAATGGGTTGCATCTGTATTTGTGATGATTGCAATGAGTATGAGAGGTAACGAAGAACTCGTCACATATGACTTGTCATTATCAATCATTGGTATTGCACTATGGTTGTGGGTATCAATACTATGGAACGACAGAGCTCTCATCATACTGAATGGTGTGGGTCTATTGTTCTTGTTACGTAACTTCGTGGAGAACATTCTATTGTAATGGAAGTGTTGTTTTGGAGTTTAGTAGTGGTTACATGGGCATCAGTTGGGATACATGTGATAAAAGAGTTTGTTAGATTTAATGGAGAAAGAGATGATTAAACCAAATATGAAAAAACCTAGTTTGTTTAGAAGAAGTGTTATGACCATTGTAAGTGGTTGGAGAAGGGTAATGGATGTAAGGTATAACCCATTGAAGTATATACCCGACCCTAGTCTACAGACGTACTTTATGTTAGTATTGTTTACTATGTGGAGTGTGTTCTTTGGATTTCTAGCTGCAAACTACCTAGGATTCTTTAACTACAGTACAGTAATAAGTATCATTATTCACGTAGGAATCTTAGTTCCTCTTGCACTCACCAATGCAATCTTTGTTGATGCAGAACGTGATGGTCACAAATGGTTGAAGGAATGGAAGGAAGAACAGTCAAGGTATAACATAGTTTTAAATAGACTAAAGACTAAGAACCTAACTATTTGGAACCCTAATAAGGAAGCGTAATGGCTATATCAGATGAAATGAGAGAACAACTTGAACAGGTTGTTCAGTATGGTGACCAAATAAAAGCAATGTTTAAAGAACAAGATGACGTTGACTATGAAATTGGTGACTACGATGAACCTATCACACAACTGTTAGGTCATATGAATGAAGTAATGGAAACAATTGACGGAGGTTGGTAATGAGAGTGTTAGAGAGTATGTTAGGTGACTACAAGGTAGAGAAGGAGATGAACTTCAAAGACTGTATTGCACAATACATCTATGACAGATACATTGTCACCAATACCCGTACAGGGAACGTAACCCTATATAATAGTGAATGGTACACAAGGACACAGGTGTTGGACTTTGTGACCAAACAACATAAGGAGTCTTTATGACCGAAGAACTGTATCTTATACACATAGTCTTTATTGCATCATGTGTTTACTTCTCATATAAGAGTGGTAGAAACACTGCAAAACGTGAATACGAAGAATTTATTATTAGTGAGACCATTAAGAATATAAGGAAATGAAGGTACTAGTCATGGGTTTACCCTCTAGTGGTAAATCGACTATATCTCGTGAACTATCATATCATTTTCAGGTTCCACACTACAATGCAGACACACTCAGAGAGAAGTGTAACGATTGGGACTTTAGTCACGAAGGACGTATGAGACAGAGTTACAGAATGTCTTTTTATGACTTCGGTATTATGGACTTCGTATGTCCACTAGAAGAGACAAGACGTGTAGTCGATGCAGATTATACCATATGGATGGACACGATACAAGAGAGTCAATATCAAGACACCAATACCATATTTGAACGACCCAAGAGATACGATATAAGGGTCACAAAACATATACCGATACAATTCCTCAAGACAAACCTAGGAATGTATCAACAAGGACTAGAAGGACTGAGAGAGTATTTAAATGATGCCAGACGAATGGATTCCCTACTTATTACGTAGACTAGGAGTCAAAAAGGACTCTATACTGGAAGCTATCATTATACTTACTATTGTTCCTCTATTCATCATATACATGTTACAATTTTTTATCTATGATACATTTTAATTATAAAGGTAGTGAACAGGACATCATACAACTCAGACGTATGTTCAATTCCTATTTCGAACAAGGAATACACGTCACACGGTTGTCCCCAAGAGAGATGCCTCCCCTATGGATAGAAAAGATAGAGAAACACTTAGTACACTATAAACCCCTATTAGAAGACAAAGACTTACACATGCAATCTGCATGGGACAAGGGTAAGATTAACCCCTATCAGGCATCAAAATTCCTATACTTGTATGATGAATTGACACATAACACTCCATGGTTTCCAAGTCAGAGTTGGTACACACCTGAAGAAGAACGAATTTTGACACACCCAGGCATTGTTAAGGCACGTGTGCAACTGGATTTGAACGTGGGATACATTGACTTATGGAACACACAGGGAACGAAATACGACAAACCACTCACCTATGACCAGTGGATATCAGAATACACCTTCGGAGAGGGTACAGATATACACCATTACGAAGTCACCACAAACAAGTACGAGGGAGAAGACTTCATAGAGATGTTCCCACACTGGGACAACAGTAAGTCTATCAACACCCCTTACAGAGAGTTCCAAGACAGATGGAGAAACATACTCACAAAGAACAAGTACGGTAAACACAGAACACTTGACCAAATAGACCAAATGAATTACCGTATACAGAACCTAGGACACAAAGAAGAGGAAGTAATCAATGAGTTTGACACCGAAGAAACCTAAGAAAGGAGATTTTATTGAACACACTTGTACACTCAACGGTACATTTCGTGGTACAGTCAATCAACTATTAGGTATGCAATTCACATACATCACCGAAGACACAGGTAACGAAAGATTTTGTCTCTATAGAGAGGTATGGAAATATTATGAACAAGAAAGTAAGACAAAGACATAAAGAAACATTCACCACAGTAGGTACAGGACTATTAATCAACTACCCACTCAACCTATTAGGACTCTACGTATGCATAGACCTATTAGAATGGACAGACCCCTTCGTCATAGGAACAACCATTACTGCATGGATGACAGTGGTAGCTTACACACGAGTGTATATCATACGTTCATATTATGACAAATAACCCCTACAGAATACACCAACAACACGATTTTTTTACACATCAAGAGTGTAAGACAGTCAAAGACCTACTCCTCACACACGAAGAAGATGTACTGAAAATACCCCATATCCATAAACACAACGGATACAGTGGAATAACAAACAAACTCCATGTATACAACTGGTTGGAACACACAGAGTTACGGAACATTTTTACACCCAAACTATTCAGTATACCTCTATTTGCAGAGTATGACTCACTATGGGTACAGTGTTGGGGTAATATACTCAGATACGGTCAAATGATTAAGAAACACGTACACAGAGAGGAACATGAGAGAACGAAACAAGGTCATCAGAACATCGTATATGCATGTAGTATATTCATTAGTGGTAAGGAAGACCATGGAATACTCATCAATGACACTCATTATACCAATAGACTAGGAGAATGTGTAGTGTTAGGGGAAGAAGTACCTCATAGGGTAAAGACGTACTATCATAAAGAACCTCGAATAAGTCTTGCATTTGACATCATGACCAAGGACTGGACTGGTGATATGTCATGTATCCATACACCTGAACGGTATGTGGAGCTCCAAAACCCCTATATCTAAAGGGTTTTATTATTTTTTACAAGGACTCGGAACTACTCTGATTAAATTAGTGTGTAGAAGTGTGTGATAGTGTGTAAAATAATAGGAAATGAAGAGAGACGTATGAGAGGTCTTTTTTACGGAATCATCGAGGGTGTTAGGAGAGACTAGACAGAGGAGATATCGAGAGGGTCTCAGAGGTACTACCCCCAAACCCTTATAAACAAAGGGCTCCCACGCGACTTGACAATAGGTATCACTTTTTGCTATACTAATAGTACTGGGAGTGCAGCTTACAAATCGTCTCCTCCCCCCTATATGAACTAATACCATACTCTACCCCTTGACAATGACCCCCATTTAGTGGTATACTATGTACATAATGACAAGACAAGAGAAAGAAAAGGAACTAAGACTCAAACAACTCGAACTGGAGTTAGACATCAGACACCTACAGAGTCTTATCAGGAGTGAGAAAGAACGTCTAGAAGAGATGAAGACTGATACTCCTATAGGTGATGACTGGTCTTCTAGTGTGTGTATATTAAGAACACAGAAAGACCTTAAGACCTCCGAACAACAACTAATCAGAAAACAAACCAAATTAACTAAATTTCTAAAGGAGATAATATGAGTAAAGACTATCAGAAGGAAGCAACCGATATGATTGAACTAGTAGAGGAGTTATGTACTTCTTTGACTAATGTAACCCATAGTAAGTGGGAACACTGTAAGGAACGTGAGTCCTATCATGACTATACCATTGGTCGTAAGTACATCCGTGTTACTTCTTATGAGACGAAAGACTCAGAACATGGTAGTGTGTGGGGGTTCATCAACGTGGGTAACAAGAACTTCCCCGTTGGAAGTGTTCTTAAGGCACAAGGATGGCAGACTCCAGCACTCAATCAATCACGTGGTAACCTATTAAAGGGTTACATCGTTGACCAAACAAACATGTACGGCCCCCACTATCTTAGATAAAGGGGTTGACAGTAACAGTCATTTAGTAGTATAATGTAATAGTAGTAGAGTACATGGGATACAGAACCTAGTCATCAGAAAATCCCTTGTAGACCTCCTTTAAGTAGGACTAGGTGTTGGAACACAGAGAACCCCAAGGTGGAAGTGAGAGAGACCACCAATTATATTATGAAAACTGTGGAAACAACACAGGGACTTCGTTGAGCTCCTCTCAGCGGCCTCCGAGCCCTTGATTCTAAAGGGTTTCGGAGCGGTCTCTGTGTTCACCCTGTGGATAACTTGTGAGTAACCTGAGAGAATCACTAATGATAGCTTATGGGACTCCTAGAGAGATTTAGAGTAGGGCAAGTACCCCCTCTAAGAATTTTTCGAGAGAAATTTCTGTGGGTAAACCTTTTTATATGAATACGTCTGTAAATTTTTTTTAGGATATATACTAGTACCATGGAGATTTTTAAAGAACCCTTCCATCATATAGTCATTGACGACTTCCTACCTAAGGATGTTGTAGATTATTGTCTGTATAATGATGAGTACGACCAACATTGTGAGAAATTGTACCAAGAGAAGATGGATTCACATCATCCTAACACACATAACCTCCGACAAGACTTGCAATCCCGTATAGATGAACGTGATAATCTGAAAAGATACGGATTTAATGAACTTTATGACATTGTAGTAGGTTTAGAGACCAATGAAGTGTTCAAAGAGTGTATCGACACCCTTTCTTACGACACTCATACATGGGATAACCTCTATCATTGGTGGTCTTTTGGTCAATATGCAAAAGGTGGGTGTGTTTCTCAGATGATTCATCGTGATATTAAGACCAAACCCTATGCAGCTATGATATATTTACGTAAACCTGAAGAACCAAGTATTCCTTTACACCTTTTTGATGGTAGAGGTCACAACGTCACTCCGTTTAAGACAGTTGACAACGTAAATAATCGTTTAATAGTGTGGTCGAATAC
>Ga0181395_1000002_pt1 | contig 133285 bp, 143 predicted proteins | sample 18SPOviralmetaG_FD_130124 | JGI IMG/M metagenome (GOLD analysis project Ga0181395, IMG submission 130124) | Marine viral communities from the oligotrophic San Pedro Time Series (SPOT) site, San Pedro Channel, CA, USA - 18 SPOT_SRF_2010-12-16 | ecosystem: Environmental > Aquatic > Marine >...
CTCTTCTTCATTACCATCTTTATCAGTTAAAAATAATGTAACGGCTAAATTTTCATCATAACAACACTCTATTGTATTTCCACCACTCTCAAACACCTCTATTAAAAATAGTTCTGAATCTGTTTCAATAACCATAATTGCACTTTCTACGGAATCATCAAATTCCCAATCTAAAGTTAATTCTCCTAATTCATTTACAGATGCGTCTAATTCACCAGATAAAACAGATTGAGGGTTAAGAATGGAAAATAACACTGTTATCAAAAAAATTAAAAGAAACAGTGAGAAGTATTTTTTATAAAATAAAAGGAATCTTCTTTTTCTAAAATATTTAATAATTTGCTTAACTTCTTCTTCACTTAGGCTTGATAAATGAGTTTTTATCAATATTTCTAGATGCTCAGCAGCTTGTAAGATCTCTTTTGAGGTTTTTCCTAGCTTTTTCGCTAACTCGAAAACTTTCAATACGTCATCCTCTAAATTTTTTTTAACAAGTTGTATTCTAAGATTGAGGTGGAAATTATTCTAATTAAACAGAAAAAAGATTCTTGCCTTCAAATTTTTTTGTTCCATTCACATAGCTAAAGTATTTCCTGCACTCACAGGATTGATACTCTATATCAATGGGGTAAAATTCTCTTTTCGCTTCAGGCCAATACTCTTCCTGAAGTTCTATCATTCTAAGGCCTACATCTTGGTGGCTATTTAACTTTAGAAACTTTTGGAGCCTATTTAAATATGGCTCTGCACCAATACCAGTTGGAACGTCCGTAGTGATTGGTATGACATCTTCTCTAAACCAAGCAATGTCGATTAAGGCCATAAATATTGGGAAGTCATTACTCATCATAAATTGCTTATTTATATTGTTTGTAGCAGTAATAACATTCCTATTAGAATTTAAAACGATTTGGGCTAACTCATCTTTTTTTTCATAAAATTTGTATGTAGCGGCATCTATACGACTATGTAGCTTTTTATCCCAGTGTGAATCTTCTACCGGGTATGCTTTATAATTCTCCCATTGATCTAAACCAATAAGTTTTTCTTTTAAAGCCTCAGGATTACTTAAATCACCAAGTGTTAACTGATCTATAGTTGAATCTCTATTGCACCACCTACTAAAAAATAAAGCTTGGATTAACAAAGGTAAGTCATCTTTTGCTGGTTCAGCAAATTTAATAATCGATTTACTTACTTTGTCATCCTCTCTAAAGACATTTAAAAAGCGTCCTTTTTGTAAAATTGGATCATCACTCCAAGGAAATGTTTCTCCCGACTCTCTCTTTACACGCACTGCTTCACGTTTTTTGCAATAATCAAAAAAGCTTTGTACAGGGTCTTCTATCTCAAGACCATCTAGTGAATTTGCATATGGATTCTCTAAAGCCATAACTTTAATTTAAACAGATTACTTCGTACTTTTCTTATTTCACAACTGGTATTTGAAGCATATTTGTTGTGTAGGCAGCAGACTTTTTTTCTGACTTCATTTTCCAGTCTTTTGTTATACCCTGTGCTCCCAGTGTCAATGTACTTGATCCATATTTACTATTAACACCATCCAGTACCTCCATAACACGGTCTGACTGGTCATAGTTCTCATGTTCGTAAAAACTATACTGCTCGTTCTCTGCACCAGTAATATCTAGCAGCATTACACCAATTTTCTGATACTCATATCCATACACGAAGAGTTTTCGTGTTAGATGTTTTGCTTCTTTTACAATCTTTGAAGTATTGCTTGTTGGTATTGTGAAAAAGGTACTCATACCATTGCTGTATCTTTTCTCTGGATCAACAAATGGGCTTGTTCTTAAAAATACATACAAGCCCTGCGCTCTAGAACCCTGTGCTCTCAACTTCTCACATGCTCTAGCAACATAATTAGAAACCGCTTCCTCTAACTCACTTACTAACATTACTTTTCTACCAAATGACTTAGAGGATATGATATTTTTCTTATTCTTCACTTCTTCTATGCCGATGCAGGAAATGCCATTTAGCTCATGATGTATCCTCTCCCCCACAATGCTGATAGTTTTTCTAACATGACGAGCATTTGCCTGTGTTAAATCATAAGCGGTATCTATTCCAATTCTTCGAAGCCTTCTACCCCATCTTGTTGAGATGCCCCATATCTCTTCAAGTGGTAACTCTTTTAAAATCTCATCTCTTACACTCTGATCTCGTATATCAAAGACATTAGATGTTGTGTATTTTTTAGCTTGTCTGTTTGCTACTTTTGCCAATGTCTTTGTTGGGCCTATGCCTATAGAAACTGGAATCCCTGTCCACTGTTTGATTAATCTTCGTATCTCTTGAGCCGTCTCTTCTAAATCACAGTAGTAAAAGCTGCTGATATCGAGAAACGCTTCATCAATAGAGTAAATCTCTATATCGCTTACAAGAGATTTCAGTGAGGTCATGACTCTGGCGGACATGTCGCCATAAAAAGTGTAATTTGATGAAAATACATGAACTTTGTTTCTATTGATAAGTTGTTTGTATTTAAAGTAAGGGGCTCCCATTGGTATGCCTAAAGCTTTTGCTTCATTTGATCTAGCAACCACACATCCGTCATTGTTGGATAGTACAACAATGGGCTTTCCTTCTAACTTGGGATTGAATACCCTCTCGCAGGATGCATAAAAATTATTACAGTCCACTAGGGCAAAAATTTTATTATTCACTTACTTACTCCTTTGAATACTGTACACTATTCTAAGAAAAAAGAAAGACATTTTATGCCACGAGGTGGAGCAAGAGAAGGAGCCGGAAGACCTAGAGGTCAAGGTAAGTATGGGGAACAGACAAAAGCTGTACGTATTCCTGTAAGTAAGGTGAAATATATTTCTGAGGTCATCACCAAAGGATTGTATGAAGTGCCTATGTATAGCAACAAAGTTGCTGCTGGATTCCCATCCCCTGCAGATGATTACCTGGAAGACAAGATAGATTTAAATCAATATTTAGTAAAACATCCTGCTTCTACCTTTTTGGTAAGAGCTTCGGGAGAGTCGATGATTAATGCAGGAATATTTCCAGATGATATCTTAGTAGTTGATAGAAGCCTAAAAGCTGAAGATGGAAAAGTTGTAATAGCTGTAGTAGACAATGAGCTTACTGTAAAAAGATATCGTAAAAAAGGCAAGAAGATAATTTTAGAGCCGGAAAACGATGCTTATGATCCTATTGTCATCCCCCATGAAAGTGAGGCTTTCGTTTGGGGTGTTGTAACGAATGTTATTCATAATTTATAAAATTTAAAATAAATATTGTAAAATAATGAAGTATGGAAATATTAAAAACAAATTTAGAAGATTTTAAAAATATTGAAGATTGGGAATATAAAGAAAACTTTTATACAGTTAATTCACGGCACGGTGATATAGATATTCACTATATTGACGAAAACTCAGATAAACAAGAAACCATACTTTTAATGCACGGCAACCCAACATGGGGTTATTTATACAGAAATATGATTGACCCTCTTAAAGAATCTGGATATAGAGTCGTTGTTCCTGATTTACCCGGGTTTGGTAAATCAGATAAGTTCTCATCTAGATATCACTATACCTATGAAGAATTCGTAGACTGGATGTCACAATGGATTGAGGGAATTAATATTGAAAATATAACTCTTTTCTGTCAAGACTGGGGTGGCTTGATTGGATTAAGATTAGCTGCAAAATATGATAATAAATTTAAAAGAATAGTTGCAGCAAACACTGGTTTGCCAACAGGAAAAGCACCATTAAATACTGGATTTTTAGTCTTTAAAGATTTTATGAATACTAAAGAAGAGCTTCACGTAGCAGGTCAAGTAAGAAATGGAACTAATGGACTAGATCAATCAGCATTAAACGCATACAATGCTCCATTTCCAAATGAATCATATAAGCAGGGTGTTAGACAATTTCCTAATATTGTTCCGTCATCACCTATGAATCCAAGTAGAAAAGCTAATGAAGCTGCTTGGGAACAATTAAAAAAATGGGAGAAGCCTTTTTTGTGTGCATTTAGTGATAAAGATCCTATATTTGCTGGAGTAGAAAATTCTTTCTTAAAACTTATTCCAGGTTGTAAAGATATGCCTCATGTAACAATAGAAAATGCAGGTCATTTCTTACAAGAGGATAATCCAAATGGTTGTGTGGAAGCAATTTTAACTATAATGAAATATTAGACTGTAGCTTTACCCCAATAGTTATAGCCAAGAAATTTTTGAGTACCCGGTAAATAAATATTATTCATTTCAGTCAAATTAAAATTATTTTCTAAAAGTAATTTTTCAATATTTCTATTTGTGTGACATCCCCCAGCAATTTTTGGATAGAAAAAATCAGTAGAATTTTGAACAAAAGAAACACTTCTATCAGGTGATAAGCCATGTTCACTAAAAATAAATACGCCATCCTTTTTAAGAACTCGCTTGATTTCCTGTAGAGTTTTATTTGGTTCAGGAATTGAACACAAAGCATACGTACTAACTACTGTATCAATTGATTCTGACTCTACTGATAAATTGCTTGCTGATTCAATTAAAAATTCGATATTTAAATTGTTTTTATCAGCTCTTTTTTTGGCGATAGTATTTAGTTCCTTGGATGGGTCAACTCCAAGTATGCTAATTACTTTATCTGGATCGTAATGTTTTAAATTAGAACCTGGCCCTATGCCTATCTCAAGAACTTTACCCTTTGCTTCCGGTATAATTTTTTTTCTTTGGTAGTCAATTGGTCTAGAGTTGCATGTAAAATTGATTAATTTAGGAAGAATATTTTTTTCATAATAAGTTTTGCTTATTAGACGGATTAGAGGAAATATTAAAAATAGTAATAAATTAGAAATTAATAAATATATATATTTCTTCAATTTATCAATTTTTTGAAAATGAAATAACGTCATTCATTGGTATGTGGTCAATAGTGGTCTTACCGTACTTAACATCTTGAACAACTCCACTTTCATCAACTAACACATCTACTGGTAAGCCTGTAAAAGCTCCACTCAAACTGGTAAGTGGATTAAAGCCTTTTACGAATATTGCTTTCATAAATCTAAAGAAACCAATAATTGAACCTAAAAATACGCCAAATCCACTCTTTTCAACGCTGTATTTATCAAAATAAAACCTTTTTTCATCTGCAAGGATATGTATTGAAGAATCATGTTTTGTTGATGATTTTTGTAGACTTTCTAATGTGCAGTTAAATATTGCAATCGTTTCAAAATTATCTCCAAAATTTTCTTTATTATTTATAGTTTCATTAATTCTTAAGTGACAAAAGGGACATGAAGAGTACCTATAGAAAGATACCAATGCCTTTTTACCCTTTATATTTTCTAAATCGAATACGGAACCATCAATAGCTGGTAAAGAAAGTTCACTAATGACATCACCTGTTTTAATTTTCAATATATCTCCTTGATGAGAGAATTATAAGGAATAAAATTCAGAAACACTAATTTAGTATGTTAATAAATTGTAAACTAATGCCCGCCTCTTGGAACACCACCATATTTCATACGAGTATCGCCCATATAGGCAACTCTATCTTCAGGATTCAATGTTTTGCAATCAATTATTTCTCCCAGAAAAAATGTATGAGTGCCAAAGTCAATTTTTTGTGTTGTTTTTAACTCAAACCATACTGTTGCATTTTGAAAGATAGGTACATTATTTTTAGTTAAAAAAATAGGTTCTTTATTAAGAAAGCCTTCTGTGTATTCAGCAGGTTTAGAAAATTTTACAAATACTTTTGTGTAATCAGGCGAAAACATATTTAAAGTAAAATATTCGCTTTGATTCATAAGCTTGAAAGTTACGCTCTTATTATCAATACCTACACCGATTAAAGCTGGCTCCATACTAACTTGAGTTATCCAACTTGCTGTCATACCATTAAATTCACCATCAGCATGACTTCCAATTATTCCAAGAGGACTTGGTATTTTCCATGTAGAAACATTTATATCTTCAGGGGTTAAATCACTCATTTACAAACAACTTTTTATAAATTTTATAGTTTCAATATCTAGTGGTATTGCTACAGAAAGTTCAGTAACATTACATTTTTTCCAGTCTTCAAGCTTATCTTTTATCCGTTCTTTGGAGCCAACAAGTGTTAGATCATCTATCAATTCATCAGGAAAGATTGATTCTGCTTCAGTTTTTTCTCCTTTTAGATATAATTCCTGAATCTGAGTAGCAATTTCTTCATAGCCGTATTCACACATCAAGTTAAAATAAAAGTTTTTATCTTTAGCTCCCATACCACCTACATATAGAGTGTAATTATTTCTAGCGGGTGCAAGATATACATCCCTTTCAGATTCGTCGCAAACTTTTGCAAATACTGGAGCAGATATTTGAAATTTTTCTTTTTTATTTGGATCACCTGATTTTTCGAAACCTTTTTCTAAAAATTGATTAAAAAATTTATCACCAAGAGTAGGTGAATACATGAAAGGAAGCCATCCATCTGCAATCTCTGCTGTAAGTTCAATATTTTTTGGACCAATAGCTGCAAGATAAATTGGAATCTCACTTCTTAAAGGTTGTTCAATAAGTTTTAATGGCTTTCCTAAACCAGAAGCGTCATCACCTTTGTATGGCAGGTTATAATACTCACCATCAAATGAAGTTTTTCCATCTCTTTGTAATATGTCTCTAACTATCTGAACATATTCTCTTGTCTTCTTTAATGGTTTTCCATAAGCAACACCATGCCAACCTTCAACAACTTGAGGACCAGAAACCCCAATCCCCAATCTAAACCTACCACCTGAAAGTTTATCAATAGTAACAGCTGTCATTGCGGTCATTGCAGGAGACCTACCAGGAATTTGCATGATGCCAGATCCTAGTTTTAACTTCTCAGTTAATGCAGCAAAATATGAAAGTGGGGTGACAGCGTCATAGCCATATGCTTCAGCTGTCCAGATGCAAGAAATACCTATTTCATCTAATTCTTTGATTAAGCTTTTTTCACTTGATATATGAGGACCAAAATACCCAACATTCACGCTTACTTCCATATGTATAGGATACTATAAATCTACTTCAAAAATTTCATCATGAGTTATCAAAATATGCATTTGAATATCATGACTTTCGGAAGGAATTTTATTTACTATATGATTCTTATCTGTAATACCAATAAATGTTGAATTTAAATGATTAGTTAAAAGTTGATCATAAATACCACTACCCTTGCCAAGCCTAGTACCTTTTTTATCAAATCCTATTCCTGGTACTAAAAATATATCTGCTTTATCAATTATTTTTAAATTAATTGGTTGAAAAACATTAAAGCTGTTTTTTTCCAGAGGCTCCTCATAAATGCATATTTTTATTTCTCCATCTTGAATGCATGTTGTTGCTAGAACTGACTGACCCTTTAGATGCATATTTATATTAACTTCATTTTCAAGAGGTATATACGTACAAACAATCTTATCTTTGATAATATTTTGTAGCCTATCAATAACCATCTGAGAGTAATCAGCATTGACCAATGAAATTTCTTTTAGTTTCTTTCTTAATTCTATTTTTTTTAACATAATTTATTATGTAAATGATTGTACATTACACTTACAACATGTTGAAGAACAAATTTCTGACTTGGCTTAATCTGCTAATAATGGGGATCTATACAATACCAGTTGCTTATTCAATATGGTTTGTCGGGATCTTCAACAGATTTACTAAATTAAAATATTATATCGCACAGAGCTGGACAATTCCATGGATGTGGGCAGCAAGATCTAAAGTTACTTTAATTAAAAACTATGATTATAAAAAAAATCAACCATACGTCGTAATTTCTAACCATTTATCAAATCTAGATCCTATGATGCAATTTAGATATTTAAAAATTAAATGGGTGTTTATGGCTAAAAAGGAAGTTTATAAATTACCATTTTTCAGGACAGCTGCAAAATCTTTTAATTTCATCAAAGTGGACAGAGCCGATAAGAATGACCGTAAAAGTATAAACGATCAAGCAAAAAAACTCTTTAATAATGGTTGGTCACTTATGGTATACCCTCAGGGAACTAGAGCAAAGAAAGATTCTTTTCTACCTTTTAAAAGTGGTGCTTTTCATATAGCTCTTGATAATAATATTCCAATTCTACCTGTTGTGATTGCTGGGACAGGCGATATATGGCCTAGAGGTGAAAAATTTATGAAAAGTGGTAAAGCGATAATAAATACACTTGAGCCAATTGATATTTCAAAATATACAAAAGATACTATAGACCAATTAGTTGATGAAACATATGAAAAAATGTCTAAAGTATATAAAGAATTAACTGACACTATAAAACAATAAAAATCGTACAATACGAATATGAACATCTTGTTAGCAGCACTCACTATATTTCTTTTGAGATTACTCGATCAAACTCTAGGAACGTTAAGAGTCCTTTATGTAAATAAAGGTAAGCCAGTTTTTGGTGCTGTGTTAGGGTTTATTGAATCCGCTATTTGGGTAGTAGCTATATCAAGAGTTATTCAAGATCTAAATGATCCTCTTTTAATTTTTGGCTATGCACTTGGTTTTGCATCAGGAACAATAATGGGTTCATATATAGAAAATACAATTGCTATTGGCGATATTGTTGTAAGAATTTTTGCACCAAAAGATACTGACAATATGAAGCTTGCCGAGGTATTGAGAGAAAAAGGTTTTGGTGTAACTATTATTAACGGCGAAGGGATGCATGGTGAAGTTAGTATCGCATGGTGTGTTACACCTAGAAAAAGGGTTAAAGAAGTTCTAAAAATAGTATCAGAAATTAACCCTAATGCTTACGTTACAACTGAACCAACGAATCCAACAAAATTAACTGGGAATAGAAAGTAGTCTAAAGACCTTTTTCAAATTCATCTTCAAAAGAAACTCTTTTTCTATTTGAAGATTTTCCATTATTATCAGGCTTTTTATCCCTACTATTCCTATTATTATTTCTTGATCTAGAAGGTTTTCTATCTCGAGAGTTTTTAGACTCTCCACCTTCGGCTTCTTCAGGAATTTCTAAGTCTTCAACTGGTGAAAGGCTTACTTTACCATTCTCAATCGAATCAACATTCACTTTAATCTTGTCCCCTACTGAAACAACAGCTTCAGTATTGTTTACTCTTTTTGTTGAGTGAAATTTAGAAACATGTAATAAACCATCTCTACCGGGAAGGATATTAACAAAAGCTCCGTATGTTGCAACACTAACTACTTCACCATCGTACTGTGCTCCAACTTCTGCTTCTGGTGGGTCAATAATTAACATAACCATTTCTTTACCAGCTGCTATTGCTTCTTCTTCAGTAGAACCTAAAGTTAAAATACCGTCATCGTCAATTTCTACAGAACAACCTGTTTCTTCTTCAATTTTTCTAATATTTTTACCTTTTGGTCCAATTACTTCACCAATTTTGTCTTTTGGTAGTTCAATATTTTCTAACCTAGGTGCATTTCCAGAAAGATTTTCTGCTGGTTGAGCAATCGTATCTTCCATAATATCAAGTATGTGATGCCTAGCATCCATAGCTTGATTTAATGCTTTTCTTAATACATCTGCTGGAAGTCCTTCTATTTTCATATCTAATTGCAATGCAGTTATTACATTTCTAGTTCCAGCCACTTTGAAGTCCATATCACCAAGGGCATCTTCAGCTCCCAAAATATCTGTCAAGGTGACATAGTTGTCTTCTTTTGAAATTAAGCCCATAGCAATACCTGCAACATGTTCTCTAATCGGAACACCTGCAGCCATCAAGGATAAACTAGATGCACAAACTGATGCTTGGGATGTAGATCCATTAGATGAGATTGCCTCACTAACAACTCTGATTGTGTATGGAAAATCTATTTTAGGTGGAATTACAGGTACTAAAGCTTTTTCAGCAAGTGCACCGTGACCAATTTCTCTCCTTTTTGGACCTCTCATTGGATAAGCTTCACCAGTTGAGTAAGGCGGAAAGTTGTAGTGATGCATATACCTTTTTGACGTAACGGTATCAATAGTATCTAACATCTGCTCTAATCTAGACATGCCTAAAGTTGTTACATTTAATACTTGTGTTTCTCCTCTCAAAAATAAAGAAGAACCATGTACTGTTGGAAGTAAGTTTATCTCTGCAGAAATATTTCTTATATCAGTAGGAGTTCTTCCATCTAGCCTTGCTCCTCCAGATAAAACTCTGTCTCTTACTGTATTTTTAACAATTGATTTGAAGGCCAATTTTATTGCTTTTGAATTATCCTCATCTTCATTAAGGAATTTCTCAATAGCTTGTTCTTCTAGCTGATTTTGCTTTGCACTTCTTTCAGCTCTATCTGTTAAGGCTGTGGCTGATTCAATATCAGATCCAAACTCTTCATTAATTTGATTTTTTAATTCCTCAGAAAAATCTTCAACAATAGGCCAATCAACTTGAGGAACTTCTCTTTTTGCAACTAGCTCTTTCTGAGCTTCTATTAGTTTTGCAATATATTCTTTTGATGAATCGATACCGTCAGCAACAATATTTTCTGAAGGAGCAGTGCTGCCTTCTTCTATCATTGCAAGCGCATTATCTGTAGCGCCAGCTTCAACCATGACAATATCTACTTCACCACTACTATTTAAACTTCCTGCAACAACCATATCAAATACAGATTCTTCTAACTCAGAATTTGTTGCTTGAACAACCCAGCTATCATTAATTAACGACATTCTTACTGCACCAACAGCTGACTCAAGTGGTACTCCAGCTAACTGTAATCCGAGCGAAGCTGCATTAAGAGCTAAAATATCATACTCGTTTTCATTATCAACACTTAAAACAGTTGCAATAATTTGTGTCTCGCATCTAAATCCATCTTTAAATGAAGGTCTTAGTGGTCTATCTATTAGACGGCAAGCTAATATAGCTTTTTCTGTTTGCCTTCCTTCTCTTCTGAAAAAACCACCAGGAATTTTTCCAGCTGAATACATTCTCTCCTCAACATCAACAGTTAAAGGAAAAAAGTCAATTCCATCTCTTACTGATGTATTAGAAACAGTTGTTACTAATACATTGGTGTCTCCAGAAGTAACAACAACAGATCCGGGAGCCTGAATTGCTAACTTTCCTGTTTCAAAAGCTATTTCTGAATTACCTATACTTACTTTTACATTATCAATCGACATATAACCTCTTTCGTGACCAAGGTTATTAATTGTCAGCTTTCAACAAAAGCTCTCAATTAACAACGCTAGGTCAAATTTTTATCTTCTTAAGCCAAGTTTATCTATAAGATCACGATATCTTTGTACGTCTTGATCCTGAAGGTACTGAAGTAGTCTTTTTCTTTTACCAACAAGCATTAACAAACCTCTTCTTGTGTGGTGGTCTTTTTTATGTGATTTTAAATGATCGGTTAAATGATCAATTCTGTTACTCAATAAAGCAACCTGTACTTCAGCAGAACCAGTATCTGTGTCGGATTTACCGTACTCATTTATAATTTCTTGCTTTGTTTTCATTCGAGATAATAATACTACCTGCTATATCTAATGTGATACTATTTAATTTTTATTAATAGCCTCAATATCATTGGTTATTTGTTGTTTTAATTCATCGATATTATTGAATTTTTTTTCATCTCTAATAAAAGATTTAAAATAGACAGTTAGATAGGAATTGTAAATGTTGTTGTTAAAGTTGAAAATATGAACTTCTAAACTTAGTTTTTTTTCGTCACTAACTGTAGGTTTGTACCCAATGTTCATTATTCCTTTATATTCATCTCCATTTAAATCAATATCTACTTCATAGACACCATTTTTTGGAATTTGGAGATTATCGTTTATTTCCAAATTTGCAGTTGGAAAACCAATCAATTTGCCTTTTTGATCACCATGAATAACATTTCCAGATAAGGAGAATTTATACCCTAAAGAATCATTGGCTAATTCTATATTACCTTCAGATAGATAAGACTTAATTAAAGTAGATGATACTTTATTGTTGTTCAGTATATAGTCATCAATAATATGAATTGAATCACTACCAAAATATTTAATTAAATAATCGACATCTCCCTCTCTATCTAAACCAAATTTAAAATCTCTTCCAACAAAAATGTTCTTCGTTTTGAGATTTGTTTTTAACATATCACAAAATTCTTTAGGGGAAAACTTCATCACATGTTCAAAATTAATAAATACCAAATTAATAGGTTTAAAATTTTCAATTAATTTAATTTTCTTTTTGTTTGTAGTGAGCAATTTGTGATTATTGTTAAAGAATTTTTTTGGTAATTTATCAAAAGTTACTACTTGATAATCTACATTTAAATTTATAGCCGACTTTATCAACTGTTGGTGACCTTGATGCATTCCGTCGAATCCACCTATGCAAGTATTAGATACTTCGTTATGAATATATTCAGTAGAATCAAAATTTTGATATATTTTCATATAAGTACCTTATCTGGTTTGAAATTATTTTCATTAAATGGTTTGTAAATTGCGGAAATATCATTATTTATAGACAAAATATATTTCTCTTTATTCATAAAAATATCGTTTGAAAGCAACTGACCATTTTTAATAACATCTATCATGTCCTGATCTAATTCAACTATTGGCAAGTCTATTACCTCTCTCCAATCAAGCTTATAAAGATTTGTTTCGTAATCCATATTTTGAATATTCTTATTTAATTTCTTATGATTTAATTTTAAATTTCCAATTGCCGTTCTGGTAAGAGATTCTACAACTGCTTTTGTATTTAAGAATTCACCTAGGTCTTCAACAATGCTTCTTATGTAGGTTCCCTTACTAACTGTTGTTTCAAAAGTTACTTTGTTAGCTTCTAATGAAATTAAATCTGCTTTATCAACATTTATTGTTCTAGTCGGTATATCAACTTCTTCATCCTTCCTAGCATATTTATATAGTCTCTTACCTTTGACCTTAACTGCAGAATAAATTGGTGGAGTTTGAATTGATTCACCAAGTAAATCTGTTAAAAAAATTTTTATTTCATGAGAAAAATTTTTAGCATCAATACTTTCGTGAAATGTAACTTCTGAATCTACATCAAGAGTTGGCGAAGAATATCCTAAAATAGCTGTTACCTTATAGGCTTTATTTGTATGTGGAATGTAATCAAATAATTTTGTATATCCATTAGTTGCCAAAAGCATTAGGCCATCAGCATTTGGGTCTAATGTTCCAGAGTGTCCAACTTTTTTAAAATTATAATTTTTTTTTAGTTTTGTACACAGATCTTGAGACGTCCATGTTTTAGGCTTGTCTAATAAATAAAAATTAGGTCTGAGATCTAATTGCATTTTTAACTTTTGTTATAATCTCTTCCATACTTAATGAAGTTGAAAATCCAGATGCAGCTTTATGTCCACCTCCGCCAAATAATGATGCAATTTGCTGGACATCTAGATCGGTTCGTGACCTTAAACTTCCTTTAAATGATCTATCTTCTTGTTCTTTCAAAAGTAAAGCTACCTTTGCTTCTTTTACTAGACGAATAGAATCAATTAAGAAATCAGTTTCAGAAGATTCAATATTATAATTTTCATAATCTTCTTGCAGTATGTATGAGACAACTAACTCCTCTTTTTCAAATAAACTAATCCTATTCAGTACCTCACTTTGAAGCTTCACTGCATTCATGGGAATTGAACCATAAATATTATCACTTATAAACGTTAACTCAGCCCCATTTTGCATTAGTTTTGAAGCTATTTGGAATACCTCGTAATTAGTATTGGAATATTGAAATCTTCCTGTATCTGTAATTAATCCTGTCATGAGGCAATTAGCAATATTTTTATCTATATCAATCCCTTCAGCAACAATTTCTCGATAAAGAACCTGGGTTGTACTGGCTGCAGTCGGATCTATAATTTGAACATTTCCAAAAGAAGGATCTATATGATGGTCAACGACTACAATATTATCCGATTTCAAGGCTAAATCTTCTAAGCTTCCAAGTCGTTCAGAGTTACCACAATCAAATACAAAGACATTATCATATTTATTTTTTAATTTTTGACTAATTAAATTTATAGGTAAGTGATTTAAGTTAGATGGAATGTTACCTTTGATATCAAAACAAACATCAGATTGTAAATTTTTGCTATCTAAGATTAATTTAAAAGCTAAAGCTGAACCCAAAGCATCACCATCAGGATTTATATGTCCTGTAATTAAATTTGATGACTCACCAACGTTTTCAAATAATTTACTCATCTTCAGATGTCCTGTCTAATAGTTCATTTATTCTTACAACATTACTGAAAGTATTATCTACTTCAAAAATTATCTTAGGTACATTTTTAGTAGTCATTTCCCTTCCAACTACCTTTTGAATTTTTGTTCTGTTTTTTTCTAATGATGTTTTTAAAGATCCTTCATTTCCTTCCAAGGTTGAAATAAAAACTAGAGACTTCTTTAAATCTGGTGACGTAGATACATGCGTTACTGTAGCTTTATTCAACATAGAATCTGAACTTCTTAATAATGCTTCTGAAATAATTTTTTGAATAAGTGGATTTATTCTATTTATTCTTCCACCACGTTTTTGATTACTCATTTTGACTTTTATACTTCTACTTCTCCAAGTATCTCTATCGTATCTCCTTCTTTAATATCTTTATAATCAGATAAGCCAATTCCACACTCAAGTCCTTCATTTACAACTTCAACATTATCTTTAAACCTTCTAAGGGAAACTATTGTTCCTTCATAAATAACGATTCCATCTCGCAATAATCTTGCTTTTGCATCTAGTTCTACTTTTCCTTCTGAAACAATAGACCCTGCAACTACACCAACTTTTGGTGCTCTAAAAGTAGTTTTAACATCTACCATTCCAATAATTGCTTCTTCTGTTTTAATAGTCATTTGACCAAGTACTGCTTCCGAAATATCGTCAAGAAGTTCATAGATAATATTGTAGGTTCTGACATCTATTCCTTTACTTTGAGCCATATTTCTTGATTGACTGTCAGGCCTGACATTAAAACCAATAATCATTGAATCTGTTGCACTGGCAAGGTCTACATCTGATAAAACAATTCCTCCTACCGCAGCATGAACAACTTGAATATTTACATCATCAGTTGCTAACTTGCTTACTCCATCCTTAATTGCCTCAACTGAACCATTAGTATCTGCTTTTAATACGAGGTTAACTGTGTTCAATTCACCTTCTTGTAATAGCTTCATCATATCGCTTACTCTAGACTCAACAGAAAATGATGAATTGTCGTGATCTTTTAATTTGGTTTTATTTTCCTCAGCTTTAGATTTGGCTTCTTTTTGATTTTTAACTGCAACGAATTGGTCTCCTGCTGTTGGAGATTCATCCCAACCTATTATGTCAATGGGTGAACCGGGTTCAACCACTTTGTGTGTTTTATTATTATGATCAAACATAGATTTGACCCTACAAAAAGCTTGACCTGCGTATAAAAAATCACCTTGTTTTAGAGTACCTCTAGTGACAATTACAGTTGCAACGTTTCCTCTGCCAACTTCCATTCGAGATTCGACTATATAACCAGATGCTTCTGCATTAAAGTTTGCTTTCAACTCTTCAATCTCAGCCACTAAAGAAAGTGTTTCTAACAAATCATCAACACCATCTCCCTTAATAGCTGAAACTTCGACTACAGGTATATCTCCTCCAAGATCTTCCGATATTACGTCATATTTTGTAAGTTCAGCTTTTATCATTGTTGGATTAGCTTCAGGTAAATCACATTTATTAATGGCAACAACTATTGGTACATTGGCTGCTTTTGAATGGTTTATCGCTTCAATAGTTTGTGGCATAACACCATCATCAGCAGCAACAACAAGTACAACAATATCTGTTACATTTGCACCCCTTGCTCTCATTTGTGTGAATGCTTCATGACCAGGTGTATCTATAAAAGTAATTCCTGTTTCACCAGATTCAACTTTATATGCACCAACATGCTGTGTAATTCCTCCTGCCTCACCATCAGCTACTTTTTCGTTCCTGATGTAATCAAGAAGACTTGTTTTACCATGATCAACATGGCCCATAACAGTAATAATTGGGGCTCGTAAATTTAAGGTGTCTTGTTCGTCTTCAAAGTCTTGAAATTCGATAATATCTTCTCTGGATATTGTTACTTCGTCGATCAAATCTGGCATTAAATTATATTTCTCAAAAAGCTTTTCTATTTCACTATCTTCCAGAGGTGAATCTATGGCTTTCATTATTCCTAATCCCATTAAGTCACCTACTATTTGCGTAGCTTCTATTTCTATAAGGGGACTTATTTTTTGTGGTGATGAATTTCTTGAAACTTCAATAATCTGTACATCATTTTCTGGTGACTCTTCATCTAGCTGTACAGTTTTAACTTTCTCCGTTTCATTATCTACAGATTCAACTACTTCTTTGACTTCTTCAACTACTTTTTCTTCTTCTGCTGGAGCTAAGGCTAACTTGACTAACTCTTCTTCCTCTTCAGTTAATCCAGATGAAGCGGTTTTTACTTCAATTCCAAGTTCTTTTGCTTGGTGCAGTATATCTGCTGATGCAATGTCCAGCTCTTTAGCGATTTGATGAATTCGCTTTTTAGCCATTTATTCTTCCTCGTTTGGTGAATCTTCTTCTCTATCAGGCTCTTCAATCTTAGGAGAGTCTCCAAGTCCTTCTATGTCTATTTTGTACCCAGTTAATTTTGCTGCAAGACGTGCATTTTGACCTTCTTTACCAATTGCAAGGGAAAGTTGACTGTCTTTAACAACAACTCTTGCAGTTTTTAAATCTTCATCAATCTCAACCTCATCAATATCTGCAGGCCCAAGTGCTTCCTTGATGAAACGTACTTTATCTTCTCTCCATTCGACTACGTCTAATTTTTCACCTCTTAATTCATTAACAATTTGTCTAACCCTATTTCCTCTTGAACCCACACATGCACCTTTCGGATCAACATTTGGATCATTCGAAAATACTGCAATCTTAGTTCTGCTACCAGGTTCTCTAGCTATAGCCCTTAGCTCAACAGTACCATCAGTGAGTTCAGGAACTTCTAATTCGAGCATTCTCTGTACAAATTCTGCTTTACTTCTGCTTACAATTATTGGAATACCTTTAGCATCTTCTCTAACTTCAGTAATTAATGCTTTTACTCTATTTCCTCTTTCAAGTCTTTCAAATGGTACTCTTTCTCCAGAAGGAATAACGGCTTCTGCATCTTGAAGGTCTAATATTGTTTGATTAAATCTGGGATCAAATTGAGTAACAATACCTGTTATTAATTCTCCCTCTCTACCTATATAAGCATCTAATACAGTTGCTCTTTTTGCATCACGAATTTTTGTAGTCATCATTTGTTTAAATGATTGGGCGGCAATTCTACCAAATTCATCTTCATCAAGCTCTACTTTCCATTCTTCAATTACGTTACCTTCAATATCGAGCTCTTGAGCATATATCAAGACTTCACCGCTTTCAGGATTTAGAGTTACTCTAGCTTCTTCCGCTGCTCCAGGAATTCTCATGTATGCAGATCGAAATGCAGATACCAAAGCTTCATACATACTTTCAACTGTTACACCTTTATCAAGAGCTAAAGATTCAATCGCCTGCTTACTTTCGTTACCTAATTTCATTATTATCCTTTTACTTTTTCCTTAAATTGTTTAAATTCGATTTTTGCATTTTTTATTTCTGAAATATTTATATCAAACTCGCCTTCTTCTGTTTTTAAATGTATAGATTTATCACTAACTGTTAAAAGAGTTCCCTCAAATGTATAGATATCATTTATTGGATTAAATAGTTTTATTTTTATTAACTCACCTATTGATAACTCAAAATGACGTAAAGTCTTCAATTTTCTTTCGACTCCTGGACTTGAAACAATCATGTCAAAAGAACCTTTTTCGTAACCAAATTCTTCAATAACTCTGCTTAGTTGTTTATTTAACCTCGCAGTTGTATCAAGATTTACTTCTTCAACTGAATAGATAAATATTTCTACTTTTGATATGTTTGGGAAATTTATAATATTTAAATCGTAAAGTTCCATATTTTCATCTTTTAAATATGAGTTAATTTGTTGGTGGATTTCAATTTCAGAAACCATAAAAACCTCCTCATAAAAAAAAGCGGGTTTGACACCCACTTTACGTAGCTAAATTGTCAATGTTTATTATATCAAATGTACAAAGTTATAAAAAGAGATTTTTAATAAGCTTTAGAAAAAATAGCCAATTTTCCTTGTGTATGTAAATTATTTACAGCCTCTCCTGTTTCTTCATGATTTAAAACATAGCATCTAAGAGTAGCTTTTGTATCAGCCTTAACTTTATCTTCATCTTTACTATTTTCGTCCCAGTAACAAGTAACGAACCCCGCTTCAGAGTTCAATGTATTAATTAAATCTTCGTAACTTTCGACATGTTTTGTGTTTTCTTCACGAAATGTCTTAGAAGAGTCAAGTAGTTTGTTATGGATGTCCTCTAAACTCTCCATAACTTTTGCATTTATATCAGGAATAGAAACATTAAATTTTCCTTCTACTCCGTCTCTTCTAGAAAATACAACTGAGTTATTTTCAACATCACGAGGACCTATCTCAATTCGCAGAGGAACTCCTTTTAATTCCCACTCATTAAATTTAAATCCCGGAGATAAATTATCTCTGTCATCAATATGAACCCTACAGTCTTGACCTAACTTATCAGCAATTTTTGCAGTTGCATCTAAAACTAATGATTTAGTATCTTCATTTGGTGTTATAGGTATGATGACTACTTGGTGGGGAGCAAGTTTAGGAGGCAAATTTAATCCTTTATCATCACCATGGGCCATAATTATCATTCCTATCAACCTAGTACTAACTCCCCAGCTAGTTTGATAAGGGTGTTTTAAATTATTTTCTTCATCTGAAAATTGTATCTCAAATGCTTTTGAAAAATTTTGACCTAACTCATGTGATGTACCTGCTTGCAGAGCTTTCATATCTTTCATCATTGCTTCAATTGAATACGTTCGTGTAGCTCCAGCAAATCTTTCGTTTGCTGATTTAATTCCTTTAACTACTGAAACAGCAGCTGCGTTTTCAGCAAATTCTGCATATATTTCTAACATTTTAATAGCTTCCTCAGTAGCTTCCTCTTCTGTAGCATGAGCAGTATGTCCTTCTTGCCAGAGAAATTCAGATGTTCTTAAAAACATTCTTGTTCTCATTTCCCATCTAACAACATTTGCCCATTGATTTATCAACATTGGTAAATCTCTATGACTTTTAATCCATTTTGCAAACATATGGTTAATAATTGTTTCTGATGTCGGCCTGACAACTAGTGGTTCCTCCAGCTCCTTACCTCCAGCATGGGTGACCATTGCTAATTCTGGAGAAAATCCTTCAACATGTTCAGCTTCTTTTTGTATAAATGAATTGGGTATGAATAAAGGAAAATATGCATTTTGATGACCTGTTTTTTTAAATTTTTTATCAAGATAAGATTGAACGTTTTCCCAAATAGAGTAGCCATAGGGCCTTATTACCATCGTTCCCTTAACAGGCGAATAATCAGCTAATTGAGCTTGCTGAATAATATCTGTATACCATTCATTAAAGTCGTCTGACATTGGGGTAAGCTTTTCAACCATGTTTATATATTAAAGGTTTTAATTTTCAATATCTTTATTTGCAGTAATCTCTACGACGGATTTGGTTTTCTCTTCAAAGTTATTGATATCACCTTGAATATCCAATAATGCTTGCACGTCCTCTTCAGCAATCTGTGCTGCATCAGTGTCCGCAGCGGCTAGTCTTGCTTCTATTCCTTCTTCAGCTATTAATCTACCTTCTTTTAACAAAGCATCTACCATATCTTGTTCATCCACTACTTTTACTACTTGTCCTTTTATAAACAAATGTCCTCTTTTTTTTCCAGCAGCAATTCCTAAATCTGCAGACCTTGCTTCACCTGGTCCATTAACAACACATCCCATTACTGCCACCTGAATAGGCAGTCCTTCCTTTTCTAATATTTCTTGAGCTTCACCGGCAACCTTTATTACATCTACCTCTGCCCTACCACAACTAGGACATGCAATTAAATCAAGTGATTTTCTTTCACGTAAATTTAAATATTCAAGTAATTGACGCCCATATTTTGCTTCTTCAACTGGATCGGTAGTTAAAGAAAGTCTAATGGTATCACCAATACCCTCTGACAAAAGAGTGGAAATTCCTGCAATAGACTTAATTAAACCACCAGGAAGTGGACCAGCTTCGGTAACTCCAAGATGAAGTGGGTATTCAACAGATTCTGCAAGCAATCTATATGAATCAATCATTAATGGAACATTGGAATGTTTAACAGAAATTTTTATATTATGAAATCCAACATCTTCAAGATACCTAGCTTCTAGCATAGCTGATTCTACAAGTGCTTCTGGAACAGAGTCCCCATACTTTTCTAAGATATCCTTATCTAAGGATCCTGCATTAACTCCTATTCGAATAGGTATATCAGCTTTAAGACACTCTTTTGCAACTTCTTTTATCTGTTGCTCGTTTCTAATATTGCCTGGGTTTAATCTAAGACCATGTACACCAGCTTCAATAGCAGCAAGCGCTAGCTTATATTGAAAATGAATGTCGGCAACAATTGGGACAGGACTTCTAGCACAAATTTTAACAAGTGATTCAGCAGCTTCAATTTCATTACATGTAACTCTTACTATGTCTGCACCATTATTTGCTAATTCATATACTTGTCCTAAAGTTTCATCTGTATCTCTTGTTTTTGTTGTAGTCATTGACTGGACAGAAACTGGATAATCAGAACCTACGCCTACATTTCCTACTTTTATTTGAGTGGTCTTTCTTCTACTACTCATAATTTAATAGGTTGCGTAATGTCTAGGTAGAATGCAGTAATTCCAAGAAATATAAAAATAAAAATAACAACAGCAGCAAGAGGATATAATTTTCTATCAGGTATTTTTTTTCCAGTAATTCCTTCATAAAGAGCAAGCACTACCCTACCGCCGTCTAATGGAACTAATGGAATTGAATTAAATACAGCCAGAAATATATTTACGAAAGCAAGAAGAGTAAATAAGTTAACATAACCACCTTCTGCAATTTGATCACCTGCTTGTGCTAGCCCAATTGGGCTTAGAGGCCTTGCTTCATCCGGAACGACCTGTCCTGAATATGTTCCAAGTAAAGTTTGTAAATTTTGGGGACTAAAAAGTGTGAAGATACCTTCTACAGCAGCTTTTGTCATATCTATTTCTACTAATGTTGTTGCTGATATTGATTCAATTATGCCAAGTTTTTGATTTTGGATTCTAGGTGAGACTCCTAAATATCCGGATTCTGTATTTGAAATTATTCTTGATTCAAGAGTTGTAGTCGTTATATAACTTTGATTATTTCTCAAGTAGCCAATTGACACAAAATTATTTGGATTAACTTCTATATAGCTAACAAGCTCACTCCAAGATTTAATTTCGTTACCATTAAAAGAAGTAATGATATCTCCCTCTTTTAATCCTGCAATAGACGAAGGGGCTTCATTTGCTGGGTCTATTGAAGATGAACCTATAGTTTCTATTTCTAAAGTTGGCTGCTCAATACCATAAAATGTAAAAATGGAGAACAATATCAACCATGCCAACAAAAAGTTTACAATAATACCTGAAGAGGCGATATAAAGCTTTTTTGTCCAAGAAGCTGTGTGGAACAATTCTTCTGATTCAAAACCTTCAACTTCTTCATTTTCATCCATGCCGGGTATTTTTACATAACCACCCAGTAGTAATGCTTTTAATCCGTACTCCGTATCGTTCTTTTTAAAAGAAAATAATTTTGGACCAAATCCAACAAAAAATTCAGACACAGCAATTTTTGATCTTTTTGCAGAAATATAATGGCCTAGTTCATGCAAAACTACAAAGAGTGTTAATAAAGCAATTGTTAAAAATGCGTTCATACCTTAATTATTACACTTATTAAATTAAATCTAAAAATTGTATAAAAAGAACTAGTACTGGAAAGCTTAATATTTGGGAATCAACCCTATCAAGAACTCCTCCATGTCCTGGGAGAAAGTCACTAGAATCTTTTAATTCAACAGATCTCTTTATTCTGGATTCGAATAAATCTCCCAATACACCAAAAAGTATAAAAATTAATGAAACAAGTAGAGCCGGTATAAAGTCCAATTCAAAAAAATTGTTTAAAACAATTAACATCGATAGAGAACCTATAAATAAACCAGCAAAAAAACCTTCTACAGTTTTATTAGGAGATATGTTTTCAGATAGTTTTCTTTTGCCGTATCTTCTACCGACTTCATATGCTGCTATATCAGATAGTGAAATTGAAATTAATGCTAAAAATGTAAATAAAGGTCCTAAATTTTTTAAAACATAACCAATACAAGCAATTCCAGTTCCAAACCATATTAAAAATAAAAATGAACTACCAAATTTTTCATAAATACCATAAGAAACAAATGTACCTGTGTAAACAATTACACCTATCGGAAAAATAAACATAGGAACATGAATGTTATCCAATCCATAAAAGTAAGCAATTACTAAGGGGGCAATTGAAGAATACAGCAAAAGTGGATAAGGAATTATGATTCCATAGTCAAATATATCAAACCATTCTTTAGTTGAGATTAATGCCACAACAATTAATAATACAAATGCTGAGGTTTGGTTTAGAAATAAAACAGCGACTAATAAAAGTAGGCCCAAGCCAGTGTATATTCTTGGGTTTGAAGTAAATCTGCTTTCTTTTTTATCGTCTTGAAAATTATCTATTTCTATTGGATTTTCTTCATCAGGTAATTCTATGTATCCAGGCCAAAATGTTCCATCGTTATCAGACTGTAAATATTTTTTAAACGTCAAGAAGTTCATTTTGCTTTACCGTCAGCAACTCATCGATTTTACTTACAAAATTATTTGTTAAATCTTGTATCTGAGTTTCTAAGCGTTTTATGTTGTCAGCAGAATGATCATCTTTTAATTTAGATATTTCATCTATACCAAAACGTCTATGTGTTCGAATTGATACTTTGGCTTCCTCAGAGGCTTTAGATGCTACCTTACCTAGTTCTTTTCTTCTTTCTTCTGAAAGTGGTGGGATAGGTATTCTGATAACTTCTCCATCATTTGTTGGGTTTAAACCTATTCCTGCATTCATTATTGATTTTTCAATTTCTTCTAGTGAACTTTTATCAAAAGGTTGTATTACTAATAATTTTGGATCAGGAACAGATATAGTCGCCAATTGTTGCAAAGGTGTTTTTGTACCGTAGTATTCAACTGATAACTTATCAACTAAAGAAGGGTTTGCTCTACCAGTCCTAATGGATGAAAACTCATCAACAAGATGATTCACAGTAGTGAGCATTTTGCTCTCTACCTCTTTAATTAATATTTCGGACATGTTCTTATTTTATTAATGTTCCCATTGATTCACCAGTTAAAGCTTTATATATATTTCCTGGTGTTGTTCCGTCAAAGACGCGTATTGGCATTTCATTCTCTTCGCATAAAGTAATAGCTGTTAAATCCATAACTTTAAGCTTGCTAGAAACAACCTCTTTATATGATATTTCATCATATTTTTTTGCATCACTATTTTTTTCTGGATCTTCGTCGAACACACCTTCAACTCTTGTCGATTTAAGCATTAAGTCAGCATCAATTTCAGCAGCTCGTAATGATGCAGCTGTATCCGTTGTAAAATATGGATTTCCAGTACCAGCGGCAAATATAACTACTCTTCCCTTTTCAAGATGTCTAATAGCTCTTAATCTTATATAAGGTTCAGCTACGGCAGTCATTGTGATAGCAGATTGAACTCTTGTTTGAATTCCATTTTTGTCTAAAGCGTCTTTTAAAGCAACAGCATTAATTACTGTGGCCAACATTCCCATGTAATCAGCATTTGCTTGTGCCATATTCTTTGCAGATTCCTGAACTCCTCTAAAAAAGTTTCCCCCACCTACTACTACACCAATTTGAATTCCTTTTTGACTTGCTTCAGTAATTTCAGATGCAATTCTTTCAATTGTGTCGGGTTGTATACCAAAATTACTTTCAGAATCAGCAAAAGATTCTCCGGACAATTTCAGAAGAACCCTACTCATCAGTTATACACCTACTTCAAGTCTTGAGAATTTTTTAATATAAATTTTTTCACCTAATCTGCCAGAAAGTTCTTCAATCATAGTCCCTACCTGGCCTTCATAAAATTCAGGATTGCAGAAAGTTTGTTCATTTAAAACATAGTCTTTATAAAAAGATGCTATCTTTCCTTCAACTATTTTTGCAATAACTTCTTCCGGCTTGCCCTCATTTTCAGATTGTTTTTGTATGATATCTTTTTCTTCATCGATTCTATTTTCTGGTACATCTTCGATATTTACAAACTCCGGTTTTAAGGCAGCTACGTGCATAGCAATTTGCTTAGCAACATTTTTAAACTCATCTGATTTAGCAACAAAATCTGTTTCACATGCTAATTCAACTAAAACTCCAGATATTGCCCTATCTTGTTGATAGTGAATGTAATCGCCAATAGTTCCTTGATTGGCGTCTTTATCTGCTCGCTTTTTTGAGTCAGCTAAACCTTTTTCTCGTAAAAACTTCACTGCTTTATCAAAATCTCCATCACTTTCAGACAATGCTTTCTTGGCATCCATCATGCCGGCACCTGTCATGTCTCTTAACTTTTTAACATCTGAAGCTGAAATGGCCATTACTCGTTCTCCTTATTTTCTACTTCATCTCTTTTTCCAGATCCTTTTAAGCAAGCATCTGCTATTGCGGCTGCTATAAGTTCAATTGATCTTATAGCATCATCATTTCCTGGTATTAAAAAATCAACTCCATCAGGATTTACATTTGAGTCAGCTAGTCCAATAACTGGTATGCCAAGCTTTTGTGCTTCAGTTATAGCTGTTATCTCATTAGCTAAATCTACAACAAATATTGCATCAGGAAGTTTATTAAGATTTACAATTCCACCAATTGATTTATTAAGTTTTTCAATTTCACGTTTAATTTTTAATCTTTCTGATTTGGTATAAGCATTAATCTCTCCAGATGATTCAAGTGCAATTAATTCTTTAAGATAAACTACTCTTTTAATTATTGTCTTGAAGTTTGTTAACATTCCTCCAAGCCATCGAAAGTTTACATAAGGCATGCCTGCTCTAATTGCTTGATCTTCGATTACCTGTTGGGCTTGTGGTTTTGTTCCAACAAATAAAACTTTGCCACTATTAGCAACAAGTTTTTGAACGTATTCTTGTGCTTGCTCGATAGCATCATAAGTAATTCTTAGGTCAAGAATGTGAATACCGCTTTTTGCGCTATATATATATTTATCCATTTTTGGGTTCCATCTTTGTGTTTGATGGCCAAAATGTACGCCTGCTTCGAGCAGGTCTTTCATTGATGTAGTCATCTACTTTCTCCTTTGGTTAATTCATCCCACATTCCTTGCCTAAGCGGTTTCCAAACTTTCGTTCACCAAGGAAACTTGTAAATGTGGTGTCTAATTTCAATAAAATTCTAATATCAATGCAGTATTAATCAACCCCTAGGATGAGATTGTTTATACTTTTTTTTCATCTGTTTTTTAGATACATGTGTGTAGATTTGTGTTGTACTTGGGTCATTATGGCCTAGTAATTCTTGAACAATTCTCAAGTCTGCACCACCATCTAACAGGTGTGTTGCAAATGTGTGTCTTAAACTATGGGGAAATGTTCCAACTCTTAATTTAACAATCCGTCTTATTTCTCTATCGCTAAGCTGTCCTCCTCTTACACCAAGAAATAAAAACGAATCAGATTTTTCATTAACAAATACAGTTCTTGAATGTATAAGATATTTGTTTATCACATCGTATGCTCTGGAGGTTATAGGTAGAACCCTTTCTTTATTACCTTTGCCCAGTACCTTTATAGATTTATTATTTTTTATATCTTTTATAGATAGATTGCTTACCTCGCTAACTCTTAACCCTGAAGAGTACATGAGTTCAAGAATTGCTTTATCTCTTATATCCTTAGGATCTTTACTAGGTAAGCTATCCAAAAGTTGATTTATATAGTTAGCAGTAAGTACATTCGGAAGTTTTTTTTCAGCCTTTAAATTTTTAACAGATTTAAGAGAAGAGCTTTCTAAATAATTTTTTTCAATACACCATATTAAAAATGTTTTAATTGATGTTATCTTTCTATTAATCGTTGTTTTGGAAAATTCTTTTTTAGAACAGATTTTTAAATACTTAGAAAATTCACCTAAAACAACTTCTTCATCCAAATATTGTAAGATATCATTTTTGTATGACTTTATTGTGTTGGGAGAATAATTTTTAATTTTCTCAAGTGAATCTAGATATTGATCTAAAATCTCTTTTTGATTTTTCTTATTATTTAGATTCAAGTCTTTTCTCAAGCCTTCTCTGTAGTCCTGATAGTAAAAGAGTAATTATTAAATACATGACTGTAAGAACAAGATACGTTTCAGCAAATCTAAAAGTACTTCCTGAGTAAAGTCTTCCTCTATAAGTTAAATCCTCTACAGCTAATACAGACAAAAGAGAAGAGTCTTTCATCATGGAAATAAAATCATTCCCAAGTGCTGGAAGCATATTTCGAAAAGCTTGTGGCAAAACAATATGTCGCATTACTTGTCTTTCAGATAATCCTAAAGAGGCACCACCCTCTCTTTGCCCAACTGGTACAGATTCAATTCCAGCCCTAAAAACTTCTGCTATATAAGCACCATAAAATACTGAAAGAGCGATGATTGCTCTCACTAACATTGGTACATTACCATTATTAATATTAAAAAATTCAGCGCCTCTTACAACAACAACAAAAGCAATCGTAAAAATTAAAATAAGAACCGGAACTCCTCGAATAAATTCAATGTAAGTTCTGGATATTGTGCTTGCAAATTTATTTTTAGAAATCCTTCCAATACCGGAAATTAATCCAAGGAATAAAGCAACAATGAATGAAATAAATGTTGATAAAAATGTTATTGCAAGACCTGGAAGAATAAAATTAAATGCTTTGTTGTACTCTGGTTCGGAATAAATCATAAATAGCATATAAGCTATTACCCCACTAAGAATTAATATCCACCAGTTATCAGGTTTAAATAGATTTTTTATTTTCATTTGTACCCATCATAAAGCAATAGGCACGGATTTCCGTGCCTATTACAAATTTCTATATAAGTAGTATCTTACTTATACTTCGCAGTCCTCTGGTAGATAATCTTCTGGAATGTTTTCATCACATTCTGCGATATCATCATAAGTTACTGAAAAGTCTGGTGAGAAAAACTTAGCATTAATTTCTGCTAATTTTCCACTATCTTTCATAGCTGCTAATCCTTGATTAACAACATCAACTAGTGCGCTTCCATTTGGAAATGCGAAACCTAGTTGTTCCGAAGTGAGATCGTCACCAACCAACATTACTTGGTCTTTATTAGCTCCCATGTAACCTAAACCTGCTGTTTCATCAATGATAGATGCGTCTGCATCACCAGAAATAACAGCTTGAATAGCAAAGTTAAAGTCATCATAAGCCTGGACCTTATCTTCACCTAGTTCAGAAACTGCATACTCATAGTTTGTTGTACCTTTTTGTGTAGCTACTGTATAGTCGCCATTTTTAAGGTCATCAATACTTGTAATATCAGTGTTGCCCACTGCTACAAGTACTCTTTGCGCTAAATTAATATATCCCACTGAAAAGTCGATAATTTCATCTCTTTCAGCAGTAATAGTAATTCCATCTCCTGCGACCATGAATTGACCATCAGCAACAGCTTGAATCATTCCATCCCATGCTGCTGGAACGTAAACTGGAACGAAATTCATTAATTCGCCCATATGATTGAAGACATCATAGTCCCAACCCTTAGCTTCTCCATCAGCTGCATCGATATAGTTGAATGGAAGATACGCATTCTCTACAGCAAATGTGAATTCACATCCGCCAAGATCAGGTAATCCATTTTCTCCTGTGGTAATTTCTACCTCATCACAAGGTGTAGCTGTGCTTGAACAAGCTGCTGCAACTAATGCGAGAACAAAAATTAATAGGAGTGATTTCTTAGTTTTCACTTAGTAAACCTCCGTTTTCTTAAGTATTGATTATTGCATAAAAATGCATATACATGCATAATTATACATATTTTTTATTCATCTAATGTATTTTTATAAACTGGTGGTCTTTTTTCTAGAAATGCTGACATTCCTTCAGCTGCATCTGAATGAAGAAACCTTTTATTTTGGTTTACTGTTTCTAGGTCTAATGATTTACTAAATGTTTTATCTAAACCTTCTCTTATTTGCTGTTTAATCATGCATATAGATATAAAACTTTGTTTGTTTAAACTTTCAATTAGTGATTCGAATTCTTGATCCATATCTTCCAGTGAGCACAACTTATGTAATACTCCAAGATTATTTAGTTCAGTGCCATTAATTTCATTTGAAGTCATCATTAAGGATTTTGCTTTTTGAATTCCAATAATTCTTGGTAGAACCCACGAACCACCAAAATCTACAACTAGCCCTCTCCGAACAAAAACTTCAATAAATCTTGTCTCTGGTGTGGCAATTATAAAATCGCTTAAAAGCATCATATTTGAACCAGCCCCAGCTGCTATACCATTAACAAGTGAGATTACTGGTTTTTTACAATTCCATAAAGTTTCTGCAGCATTTGAAACATCTTCCATTAAAGAGTTGATATTTTCACCTAGTTGTGCTCCCGCAGAATAATTACCATTAATATGCTTAATCACTAAATACTTTTGATCACTTGTTTCAAAAGATTCTATTTCAGATTTTAATGACTTCCAATCTCCTGAACTGATAGCATTTAGAGAAGTCTCATCATTAAAAAATAAATATTTTATATCGTTTTCAATTTTTGATTCAAGAACCATATTTCAAGTTTAATATATTTTAAATTAGAATGTAGTTATGGGATTTGATCCAAATAAACCTTATAAAGCAAACAATACTGACTATATCAATATTATTTTTGCTTTTATTCTCACAGCAATCGTTGTTATATGGGCTTTAAGCTAAAAGACTTTCTGTGAATATTAGATAAACCATATTTTGAAATAGCCTCTCTATGATCTCTTGTCCCATACCCTTTATTTTTTTCAAATGAATATTCAGGATAACTTTCTGAAAATTTGATCATTAAATTATCTCTTAGTACTTTTGCGACAATACTAGCCAATGCTATTGCTCTGCAATTATCTTCCCCACGAACCACAGAGATTGATTTGAAATCGTTTATTTTAAAATGATCTACATAGACTATTTCATTACCTGTGTAGATATCAGAAATTGATTCCGTTAATACTTTTTCATTTGCATTTTTGATTCCAAATTGATCAATAAAAATATTTGATGATTCTTTAAAAGAATACTCAATATTATTATTTTGAACCATTGAATATATCTCTTCTCTTTTTTTAGCACTAAGTTTTTTTGAGTCTTTTACGTTACTAAGAAGTTCTAAATGTGAATGGTTAATTTTAACTGCTGAAGCACATATTGGACCTGCAAAAGAACCTCTTCCTACTTCGTCAGCTCCTATAATGTATTTATTTGGATCTTCTAGCCAGATTTTATCTTCAATCATTTAAATTTGTAAAATTATTTAATGGGAAAACTACATATATTGCTTTTCCTATAATATTTTTGTAAGGAATTGTGCCTATGTATCTCGAATCTTGACTATTTACTCTATTATCTCCCAGAACAAATATCTCACCTTTTGGGACTATGTATGTCTGTTCCTTAAAAAACCTTCCTTCATTTATATTTAAAACTGTAAACCTATTTCCATTAACATAAACTTCTCCAGATTCTTTAATTGTTACTTCATCACCACTGTTTCCAACTACTCTTTTTATTAGAGCAGTATTTAAATAAGTTTCATCATTTGTTAACTTCCATATTTGTATAGATTCAAGAAATTCATCAATATAGTCTTCTTTAATATCTGTCTGTGGACTATAAAAAACAATAACATCACCTGTTGAAACATCTGTTTCAACAAAAGTGTTCTTAAGAACTAAAACTCTGTCATCTACTTGCAGAGTAGGCTCCATAGAAGAAGAAGGAATATAATATATCTGAATCAAAAAGGTTCTAACTAAAGTAGCCGCAACTATTGCTAATGAAATCGTAAATAGTGTTTTAGTAAATTTTTTTATAATGAGGTTATTTTAATTTCGATCTTCTTTTATTTTTGCAGATTTACCAACACGATCACGAAGGTAATAAAGCTTAGAACGTCTGACTTTACCTTTTCTGATAACTTCAATTGAGTCAACTATCGGTGCATGAACTGGAAATATTCTTTCTACTCCAACACCAAATGAAAGCTTTCTTACAGTTATAGTTTTATTTACGCCTACACCATTTATTGCTATTATGACACCTTCAAATGTCTGAATTCTTTCTCTGTTGCCTTCAGATACTTTTACATTAACTTTTACGCTGTCCCCAGAATTAAATGAAGGTAAGTCTTCTTTTAAATAGTCACTTTCGATGCTTTTAATTAAGTCCATAGTTTCTCCAGTTGAGAATTATATAAGTAAATTTAGTTTATATGTCTTTTAAATTATTCTTTTTCCACTCATCTATTTTTTGGTGATTACCTGACAAGAGTACATCAGGAACTTCAATATTTTTATATATTTCAGGCCTTGTGTACACAGGATAATCAACTTTATTATCAGTAAAAGTTTCATTGGTAAGTGATTCCGGATTGCCCAAGACATCTGGAATTCTTCTAATTAGTGCTTCTAATAAATACATCGCCGGAACTTCACCTCCTGAAACAACTGATTTACCTACAGATACTTCATAATCAGAGTGTAAGTCTAAAATTCTTTGGTCAAATCCCTCATATCTCCCACATATTAAATTAATTGAGTCATACTCAAGCAGTTCATTAATCATAGATTCATTTAACTCTTCTCCCGAAGGAGTCAAAAAAAGATTGACATTAACGTTTGTTGAATTGATTGCATTATCTAATGGCTCAGCCATTAATACCATTCCTGGGCCTCCCCCATATGGAGCATCATCAACTTGCTTGTAAGAGCCCAATCCAAAATCTCTAAGATTTACTGAGTTGATTTCAATTAAGTTATTTTTTAAAGCTTGATGAATGATTCCAGTGTTTTTCCATTCCTCTATAAGATTTGGGAATAAGGTGATTATATTAAATAAATTCATCTATTTTTTAACTTACTTTTTGTATTTTTGAAATCTGTATAAAGGGTATTTCTTAAAACAGGATTTTTATTATTAGATTCAATAATATGAATAAATTCATCTTGTGTTGTCTCTTGACCATGGTCAGCTCCAGATGCCCTACTTATGTTTTCATTTATTAGAGTTCCACCAAGATCATTAACACCTGCATGTAAAAGCTTGCCTGCTCCATCGTGACCTAACTTAACCCAACTAGCTTGAATGTTATCAATAGTATTAGAAAAATAAATCCGAGCAAGGGAATGAATAAGTACAACTTCATCCCAAGTTGGGCCAGGCATACTCTTTCCTTGTAAATAAATCGGTGAACCCATATGAACAAATGGAAGCGGAACTACTTCTGTAAAACCTTTGGTTTTATTTTGTATATTTCTAATTAATGCGAAGTGGTTTACCCAGGATTCAATGTCGTCAATATGGCCAAACATAATTGTTGCGGTAGATTTTATTCCCAAACTGTGAGCTACTTCCATTACGTATGCCCACTGGGCAGAAGTTATTTTATCAGGACATAAATATTTTCTGATCCTGTCATCAAGTATCTCTGCGGCTGTTCCAGGAAGTGTATTGAGTCCAGCAGTTTTAAGCAATTTTAAATATTCTTCTATATCCATATTAATAGTTTCTGCGCCCTGCCAAATTTCTAAGGGTGTGAAGCCATGTATATGCATATCTGGAACTGATGCTTTGATATCTCTAACCATCTTTAAATAAAATTCTCCCGTATATTCGGGGTGTATTCCTCCCTGAAGACAAACCTCTGATGCACCCATCTCAAAAGCCTCTGTAGACCTTGCCACAACCTCTTCGATGTCTATAGAATATGGTTTCTCTTTTAAGTTCAGGCTGTTTGGTCCTTTAGAAAATCCACAAAAGCCACACTTGTAGTAGCACTGATTTGTGTAGTTTATGTTTCGATTTATAACATAACTTACGTTGTTTCCATTTTTTATGAAATTTAATTCATTAGCTATAGTTGCTATATCATTTATTTTTTTACCTGCTGTTTTGAATAATATTTTAAGTTCTTCATCAGATATTTGATAACCATCTAATACATCTTTGAGTATCACGTCAATATCAATGTGATTAAATTGGCTTTTATTATTAAATGTAAAACCATTTAATTTAGGTATCTTCTTACCACTGCCCGGTGACCATTGGGTTTTTTCTCTTCTAAACCCCCTGACATTTCTTGTATTCAAATATCTGAAATATCTCTCTTTATCAAATTCATTCCTAGCTTCATCGATAGAAAAAATAGGCGACATAAGTGTGCGTTCGTACAGATTTATTCCATCAAATCTTTGCAACTCTTGAATTTGATCTGAACTCCAATCCCTAAGCAAAAGATCTGAAATCCCGCTATCAATAAATTTAATTGCATCTTCAACTGTATCTACATATACAGATGTCATAAATTTTACTTTTGTATTTATAGAATAAATAAACTCTAAATCTGATGTTTTTGACACCAATATTGTACTAGGACTTAATCTGTCTATAATTTCGAGTGCGATTTCTTTGTTGTTTTTATATAAGTAAATTAATCTTTTTTGGTTTTTCTCATCAAAGTCTTTCCAGTTATCATCGGTAATCATCCATGCATCAGAATTATCATTTAAATCTTTAGATAAAGTATGAAAACCCCTTTTATGAATTTCGCTTAAATCAAGGTTTAACTCTTCCTTTAATAGGAATGCTGATGTGCCTTCTTTTTTTCTAGAATTTAAGTAAATTTCATTATCGTTATCACACGGTCTTATTCTAAGAAATGAAATATTTTTATTCATTGTTATCTTTTGGGTATCCATCTGTATCAATAATATTATTAGCTTTTTCGAAAATTTTTCTACTTAACCACTCTTTTTTTATAAATTCTGGATAAACAGGTAAACGTTTCTTCATAACTTGATTTGAATTAGATATATCACTTTGAAGTTTATTAATATTTGGCCACAAATGATCTGGATTCACCCAATCAATTGTTAGTGGGGATATTCCACCCAAATCATTAATTCCACTTTTTAAAAATATATTTATATCTGGTGATAGGTTTGGAGGTACTTGAATTGAAATATGCGAGGGAGCATGGATTCTAGTTGTTGCAATAATTCTTAAAAACAGGTCATTTGTTATTTCCGAACTATTTTTCATTAAAGTATTTTTCTTTGCTCTAAAATTTTGAAGAATAACTTCTTGTATTGCAGAGTTTTTACTCATAAGAGAAATAAGATTAGAAATATCATCTACTATCTCTTCTTTAGTTGTTGTTAAACCTAGGAGCAAACCAGTTGTTACGGGATATTTAACTTCATATGCGTTATTAAGTGTTTCTAATCTTAAATCTATATATTTCGATTCTGTTTTGTAATGCGCACTTCCTTTTTCGTAGATATTTTTAGAAAAAGTCTCAATCATTACTCCCCCAGATGGTGAGTGTTGTTTTAAATCTTTTATTTCATCAAGACTCATTAGCCCCGGATTTGCATGAGGGAAAAGGTTAAAGTTTTGATTAACTTGTTTCATAGAGTGAATTAAATACTCATGCGTTGATGAGAAACCTAATTTATTTAGTTGATTCAAAGCGTAATCCCACTTTAACTCTGGTTTATCCCCTAATGTAAATAAAGCCTCATAACAACCAGCTTCATTTCCAGCACTAGCAATAGTTATTACTTCTTCCTCGTTTAAATATGTACCTCCCTCTTTTGGAGATTTCACGAATGTACAATAGGCACAGCTATCTCGACACATAGTTGTTAATGGAATAAATACTTTTGGACTATAGGTGATTGTATTGCCAAAATAATTTTTCTTTTTTTCAAAAGCAATAGATAGGAGTTCACTAGTTGGTATTTCTCCAAAAATAGAGCTATGAATATTTCTAGTTAATTCTGTCATAAATAGTGGTTTTAAGGTATATTATTAGTTGATTGTAACAACATATAATCAATAATCTTGTGAGGGTTAATGACAAATATATCTTTAGTTGGTTTTGGAAGAATAGGTAGAGATCTATTTAGACAGACTCTGGGAAACGAAGATATTAATATCGTATCAATTTCAGATACTGCAGATAAAGCGAACTTAATTTATCTATTGAAATACGACTCAATTTACGGAAAACTGGATGCAGAAATAATAGAAACTGAAACTGGAATTAAAGCAAACGGCAAAGATATAGTATTTAATTCATGGGCAGACGCAGATGATGCAAATTGGGCTGAATTAAATACCGATATTGTCATTCTTGCAACTGGTAAATCTAAAAATAAAAAAGAAGTGGATAAACATTTATCAAAAGGATGTAAAAAGGTAATAGTAGCTTCAACTCCGGAAAATTTCGATGAAATTCAAATTTATATTCCTGGTGCAAATGATGATTCTACTGATTTTGAATCCAGTGTCTTCTCTCTTGGCTCTAATACCGCTAACGCTGTCGCTCCTTTATTAAAGTTAATAAATGAGAAAGTTGGCGTGGAAAGAGCATTCCTTACCACTGTCCATGGATATTCTAACTCAAATCGTTTAGCAGACGTAGCTGGAGAAGGATTCAGACTAAATAGAGCTGCTGGAGAAAATATTATTCCTAGTATTACAAAATCTTCTGAAGTAATAGTGGATGTACTTCCATTTTTAGATAATAAAATTGCTTCATCTTCGATGACTGTTCCGATTCCTGATGGCAGTACTGTTGATCTAACTATGGATATTACAAAAGAATCAAGTATTGAAGAAATAAACACCATTATTGAAAAATCTGCTAAAGATTCTTTAAAAAATATTATTGACATTACATATGACCCAATTGTTTCTTCCGATGTTGTAAGAAGTACAATGTCTGGAGTTGTTGATGGTTTAGCGACAATGGGAATTAATAATAAAAAAATAAAGCTAATAATTTGGTTTGATAACGGATGGGGTTATGCAGCAAGAATCATTGATACAATTAGAAAACTTGGACAGGTGTTGTAAATGGGAAATATAGCTATTAATGGCTTTGGAAGAATTGGCCGTTCCATACTTAGGATTATTGTCGAAAATAAGTCAGATATTAATGTAGTAGCAATAAATGATCTAGGTAATTATGAAAATCTTGCTTATCTCCTAAAGCATGATTCTGTTATGGGGATTCTCGATAGCGATGTTCGAGTAGAAGGAGACAAATTATTAGTTGACGGTAGAAGCATACAACTTATCTCTATTAAAGATCCTGCTGAGCTTCCGTGGAAAGAATTAAATGTAGATGTTGTTGTTGAGTCAACCGGAATCTTCAGGGACAGTGAATCTCTTAACAAACACTTAAGTGCAGGAGCTAAGAAAGTTTTACTTACAGTTCCACCTAAGGATGATATTGATGCAACTATAGTGCTTGGTGTAAATGATGAGGACCTAAAACCAGATGATAAAATCGTTTCAAATGCATCTTGTACAACTAATTGTTTAGCTCCAATAGCAAAAGTTCTAGATGATAATTTTGGTATTAAATCTGGTTTAATGACAACAATTCATGCATACACAAACGATCAGGCATTAGCAGAAACAACTCATAGTGACTTTAGAAGAGGTCGAAGTGCCACACAGAACATCATTCCTACCTCTACTGGAGCAGCAAAAGCTGTAGGTATGGTTTTACCAAAACTAAATGGAAAGTTAGATGGTATGGCAATGAGAGTGCCTGTGCCGGATGGTAGTGTTGTTGATTTAGTTGTAGAATTAGAAAAAAAAGTAACAATTGATGAAATAAACAAAGCTGTAAAAAATGCTGCAGATAACGAACTTAACGGAATACTAGAATATTCAGACATACCATTGGTATCAACTGATATATTGAACAACCCGCACTCAAGTATTTATGATGCTTCATCCACACAACTATTAGAAGGTAATCACGTTAAAGTTGTCTGTTGGTATGACAATGAGTGGGGTTATTCTAATAGAGTTGTCGACCTGATTGGTAATCTCTTAAATAATGAATAAAAATTTACCAACAGCTCCAGAAGCTATCGGAAATTATGTTACATACAAAAAAGTTGGAAATTTTATTTATACTTCCGGACATGTTCCTATCACTAGTAACAAAAGATTCCTAGGAAAAATACCCTCAGAGGTTTCTTTAGAAGATGGTTATAAAGCTGCTGAATTATGTGCTGAATTAACTATCTCATCATTAATAAAATATGGAGATATTGAAAACTTACAACCTGTAAATGTAATAGGTTTTGTAAATGCAAACGAAGGTTTTGAAGATCATGCTAAAGTACTAAATGGTTTTACAGATAAACTTGCTGAATATTTTAGTGAAAAATCAACACGTTCTGCTGTTGGAGTAGCAAGTCTGCCGCTGAATGTATGCGTAGAAGTTCAATGTGTATTTACTTATGAGTAAATTAATAGGTATTTCTACTGGTAATAAAGATGTTGAAATGGCTCCTGGAAACATCTCTTGTGTTGTTATAAACAGTGATTTTGTAAATGCATGTAATAATTTTGGCAACACAGCAGTTATTTTTGGTCCACATGAGAATTCAGAAAACATAGACGTTTCCAAATTTGATGCAATAGTAATTTCAGGTGGAGGTGACATTAATCCGAATACTTATGGTGAGGAAAAGGGAGAGAAAACAATTAGAATCTCTGACGTTAGAGACCGAACAGAACTTTCGATGTTGAAATCTGCAGAAGAAAATAATATAAAAACTCTGGCTATTTGTCGTGGTCATCAATTGCTAAATGTTTACAAGGGCGGAACGCTCTATCAAGATCTAAACGATAACGGCTTTAAAGATATCAACCATGAAAAACCTTTTAGTGATGCTCGTTCACATATACATGATGTGAATATAGAAACAGATACAAAATTATATGAAATAATAAATGAGAAAAACATAAAAGTTAATTCCATTCATCATCAAGCTATTAAAAATATTGGTAATGATTTAAAAATCACAGCAAAGTCGCCTGATGGTGTTGTAGAAGGCATTGAGTTAACAAATGACTGGGATGCAATAGGTATACAATGGCATCCAGAAAATATGTTAGATGACCCTGTAAGTTCTAAACTATTCCAATGGTTAAATAGTTAGCCCAGTATCAAGTATTATTAAATTTTCATTTATATATTTAAAAAAATTTGAATTGTAAGGGATTTTCATATCATCAATTCCTTCAATTTCACAAAAATAAATATTCTCTAAAATTTCATAATTGACCAATTTGTAACCTTTGTCATTTAAATTTTTACCTATAAAAAATCCTGGCCATGGAAGACTATCTTTGTTAATAAATGTATTAAACATATCACCACTCAACATTACAGACTTATCTCTAAAATTACTTATGGACTCTATAGAGTTAAATGAATGAAATTTAATTAAATTCCTATTTTTTAAATGTTTTTTAAAATCTTGAACTTTAAATTGATTATTTTCAATGTAGAAGATTTTATCGTTAAGATTAAATTCTCTAAAAAAATATTCAATATTTATATATTGATAACCTTTTAATGAATGGGGTTTACCTAATTTTCCTACAGAGTACAGTTTTTTCTTAGTCAATAAATTCAACTGAGGATTGTAAGCCTTCTTCATCTGCAGCTGCTTGGGCTACAGTTCTTATTGCTCTTGCTACTCTTCCTCTTTTGCCAATAACTCTTCCCATATCGTCTGGAGATGTTCTGACTTCGATAGTAACATTTTCATCATCAGAATCAGCTACATCAACTTTTACTGATTTAGTATCCTCAACTATTTGATTGACGATATATTCAACAACATTTTTTACAATTGAACCTGATGCCATTTACTCTTCTTCCTTACTAGTAGCTTCATCAGCTGAACCCTCAGAAGTTGCTTCTTCAGAACTGGTCTCATCTGAATTTTCTTCAAGTTTCTTTTTATTAGCTTTTGAACTACTTTTTATTTTTTCTTTAGGGGCTTGCGGTATAGAAATAACCTCACCCTTTGATGATCTCCATTGTGCCCACGCGCCTGAGATTTCTAATATTTTTTGTGCTCTTTCAGAAGGTTGCGCACCTTTATCAAGCCAGGCAACTGCTTTATCCACATCTATTTCTACCATTGATGGATTGTGATGAGGATCGTAATATCCCAAATCTTCAATAAATTTACCATCTCTAGGTGACCTAGAGTCAGCAACGATTACTCTAAATGTTCTATTTTTCTTCTTACCTCTTTGAGCAAGTCTTATTCTTACAGGCATTAATTTCCTTTATTTAAATAGCAATACATTATATTACATGATGTAATACATAAAATGTACTTTAATTAGATTAACTTCTTCGTAAAAATAACTAGAAAAGATTTAATGTTTTGCTAATCTGATTTTGATGCAAATAATTGAAATATCTCATCCCCTTAAAGAACACTATTTAACAATAATTAGAGATAAAAAAACACACTTCGAAAACTTTAGGGAATATTCATCAAAATTATCTTATTTATTATTTATTGAAGGTACTAAAAATATATCCACAAAAAATAAAACAATAGAAACTCCACTTACTACAACCGAAGGCTTGGAAATAGAAAATGAAAATGTGGCCATAGCCGTATTAAGAGCTGGGCTTGGACTAGTTGATGGAGTAAAAAATTTACTACCTAATACTTCATTTGGGTATATAGGAGTCCAGAGAAATGAAGAAACCGCAACTCCAGAGTATTATTATGAAAATTTACCAAATCTTGAAAATAAAAACGTATTTATACTTGAACCAATGCTTGCTACTGGAGGCTCTCTCTCGTTCGCTATCGATAAAGTTAAAGAGCATAAACCAAAAAGTATCGTAGCTCTTACAGTAATCTCCTCACCTGAAGGTATTAGTCGCTTAGAAAAAGAACATACTGACATCACGTTAGTTACTGCAAAAATCGATGAGAAATTAAATGAAAATTGGTACATCGTTCCTGGATTAGGTGATATGGGAGACAGGCTTTTTGGCACAACCTAATGAAAAGATGTTTCTTAGTTGTAATTGATTCTCTAGGTGTTGGTGAAGCTCCTGATGCAAAAGAATATGGTGATGTAGGAACCAATACGCTTGCTAATGTAGCAAAGCATGTTGATGGAGTGAACCTGCCAAATTTAAATAAATTAGGATTTGGAAAAATTACCAATGTTAAAGGGATGGATACTAAACACACAGGTACAGTAGGAAGGCTATCAGAATTATCAATTGGAAATGATTCAACAACTGGGCATTGGGAATTAGCCGGATTAATAACTAAGGAAGAATTTCAAACATTTCCTAATGGTTTCCCTAGGGAGTTGACCGATCAAATAGAAAAAGAAGCTAAATGTAAATTTATTGGAAATAGGCATGCATCTGGAACTGAAATAATTGAAAGTCTTGGTAAACAACATTTAGAGACAAAAGAACTTATTCTCTATACTTCTGGAGATTCTGTTTATCAAATTGCTGCTCATGAAGATGTTTGTAGCTTAAAAGATTTGTATAAAATTTGTGAAATAGCAAGAAAGTATTGTGATGAATACAATATTGGAAGAGTAATTGCTAGACCATTTAAAGGATCCATTGGAGAATTTAAAAGAACCTATGGCAGAAAAGATTTTGGTATGAGCCCATCTGGTGAGACATTGTTGAGCTACTTATTTAAAAACAATATGAAAACTTACGGAATAGGAAAAATAATTGATTTATTTGGAACTGACTACCTTCATGATTACGTTCATACCGAGGGTGACCAGAATGGATTAGATTTTTTAATTGAAAATGTTAAATCAGGTGATCATCACTTTACTTTTGTAAATTTAGTTGACTTAGATATGCTTTATGGTCATAGAGAAGATCCAATTGGCTACTACAAAGGTCTTCAATTAATTGACAATGGAATAGAGAAAATTTTAAATAATATGCAAGAAGATGATCTTTTAATACTCACTGGAGATCACGGTACGGACCCTACAGATGGTAAAACTGATCACTCAAGAGAATACGTTCCATTTGTAGCTTATAAAAATAACGGAAAAGCTGAATATATTGGTGATGTTGAAGGGTTTACAAATGTTGCATCAACAATTACTGAGTACTTCAATTTAAAAAATATATTCCCAGGTAAAAGCTTTTTAAATCGAATATAAATTATTAACCTTAAATATGTAGTGATGGAAAAAATTAACGAAGCAAAAGATTTTATTTCTAATCTGATAAATAATCAGAAAATAGAAACCATGATCATTTTAGGTTCTGGAATGGGTGGATTTGAGGAAAACTATGAACCGCTACATCAAATAGATTATGCAGATATTCCCAATTTTTTAACGCCTTCGATTGAAGGTCATGCAGGCAAGCTTTCAATCGTATCGATTAATGAAAAGTTAACTGCTATTTTATCAGGAAGAGCACATTATTATGAAGGCTATCCTATACAAGATCTTGTAATACCGATTCGTGTATTTTCATTACTTGGTGTAAAGAATCTTATTTTAACAAATGCTGCAGGAGGAATTTCGGATATTTACGAACCTGGAGATATAGTTTCTATTAATGACCACATTAATTTAACAGGCAATAATCCATTGATAGGTAAAAATCTTGATAGCTTTGGCCCTAGATTTCCTGATATGTCTGAAGTCTATGACAAAGATTTTCAAAATTTAGCAAGAGAAGTTTCAAAAAATCATTTTGAATTCAAAACTGGAATATATGCTTGGTTTACAGGCCCTTCTTATGAAACACCTGCAGAGGTACAATTTGCAAAAAATATTGGAGCGGACCTAGTTGGAATGTCGACAGTGCCTGAAGCGATAGCGGCAAAACATGCTGGTATGAAAATTAGTGCTTTTTCATTGGTTACTAACCTTGCAGCTGGAATAAGTAAAGATCCATTGAATCATGAGGAAGTTGTTGAGATTGCAGACCTATCAAAACAAAAATTACAAGGTTTTATGAAAGAATTTTTATCAGAATTAAATTCAGATAATTAATTACATAAATTAATATAAAAATATGAAAATTGCAGTATGCGCAAAACAAATTCCTGATCCAGCTATCGAAATAACATATTCTGATGGAGTAATAAACAGACCTGACGAACAAGTATTAGATGATACTGACAGATATGGAATTGAAGTTGCACTTCAATTAAAAGAAAAGTTTGATGCGGAAGTCACAATTATTTCAATGGGTCCAGCAGGTACACAAAAAGGGCTTCAGCAAGCACTTCAAATGGGTGCTGATAAGGCTATTTATGTTGATGACAACTCATTAAAAGGATCAAATTCTCTAAAAACTGCCAATGTTCTCAGCGAACTAGCAAAATCTTTAAATGCTGATATTGTAATTTTCGGAACAGAATCAACCGATGGATATTCTGGAACCGTTCCTCAACAAGTTTCTCGATTCTTAGATGTAGATTGTATTTCTTATGTAAAAGGTATTGAAGTTGGTGAAAATATAACTCTAACAAGACAAACTGTAGAAGGTTCAGAAAAAGTGAATATGCCTGAAAAATGTGTAATATCTGTAACAGCAGGTGGTGTTGAACCTAGGTATCCAAATTTTAAAGACATAATGGCAGCTAAATCTAAACCTATCGAACAAATATCTTTAAGTGATTTAAATATTGTTTCAGAGCAGAATGTTGAATTTTTAAGTGTTGACACAGTTGAAAGTTCAAAAACTGGAGAAAAAATCATTGATGAGGGTGAAGCGTATCAAGAAATTGTTAATAAATTGAAAGAGTTAAAAGTAATATGAAAACTTTAATTATTGGCGAAATTATAAATAACAATTTAAGTTCTGGTACTTTAGAAATTTTAGGTAAGGCTAAATCTATGGATTTAGAAACACAAGTAATAACCGTTGGGAGTGACGACGGTCCCGCAATTGGATTAAATGATATTAAACAAACTTATATTAAAAGATCAAATACCTCGTTAAATTTTACAAAAGTTGCTTCTAAAATTACAGAAATTATTAAAAATGAAGACATTAAATTAATCTTAGGTTCTTCAACTTATATGTGCAGAGATTTGATTTCGTTTATTTCTGTTGATTTAAACAGTAGTCCAGTATCAAATGTAATTGACTTCAATTTACAGGAAGGCAAAGTTACAACTGTAAATTCAATTAATGGTGGTGAAAGCCTTTATAAAGCAAAAATCAACTCAGAACATTCTTTACTTTTAATTAGGCCTAAGGCATTTGACCCTGCTGAAATCGAATTTAACACCGATTACGAAACAATTGATGTTGATAGTTCTGATGTAGAAGTATTTGATATATATATTGAAGAAAAATCAGGCCCACAATTAGAAGATTCTAAAATTGTGATTTCTGCTGGAAGAGGTATGGTTGAAAAAGAAAATTTAGAAATGATAGAAACGTTAGCTACAAAACTAAATGCTGCCATTGGTGGTACAAGAGCAATTGTAGATGCTGGATGGATGCCATACTCACAACAAGTTGGTCAAACTGGAAAAACTGTCAAACCGGATGTTTACATTGCCTGTGGTATATCTGGAGCAACTCAACATCAAGTTGGTATGAAAGATTCAAAGTATGTTATTGCTATAAATAAAGACGAAGAAGCCCCGATTTTTCAATTAGCTGATCTTGGCGTAGTTGGTGATACTTTAAGCGTGATTCCTAAGCTAAACGATAATTTATAATAACTAATCTTTAAACTGTATTTTATTATTGTAAGGTAAGATTTCGTCAAATTTATATTTTTTAAACTCATCTTTATAAACAACAATAACTTCTTCTGTGCCAAATTCGGCCATACGTTGTCTTGATACCCCGCATGGAAAAATTGGATGATCAACAGCATCGATACATGCAACAGCGAGTATTTTAATTTTTGTTTCACCATCAGATATAGCCTTTAGAACTGCAACATCCTCTCCGCAAACTGTTGCAGGATAGGATACATTTTCTATATTGCAACCTGTGTAAATATTGCCTGAATCAGTAATTAGTGCTGCCCCAACTCTAAAATTTGAGTAGGGAGCGTAAGCCTTTTTTGCTGTTTCCTTAGCTAAATTAGCTAATTCTTGATCATTCATGATTTTTTAATTAATTCTTCAAAGTCTGCTTTTGTTTTTGTAAAAACTCGTGAACCTGAACCTGGTTCCATAGTAACGCCGTATAGTACATCTCCAGCATGCATAGTTTGTTGCTGATGTGTGACAATAATGTATTGTGCATCATTTTTAACATGTTTAAGTAAATTAATCATTCGGTGTAAATTAGCATCATCTAGTGCAGCTTCGACCTCATCAAGAATATAAAATGGACTAGGAAATGACTTAAATATTGAAAAAAGGAATGCAATCGCAGCTAATGATCGTTCTCCACCAGATAATAAACTCAATTTTTTAACTTTTTTACCTTTGGGTTGAACTGAAATATCAATTCCTGTTTCTAAAATATTTTCCTTATCTGTAAAAGATAATGAGCCTTTCCCCCCTGGAAATAATGTTTCAAATATTTCTGAAAAGTGTACGGATATAGAGTTAAATGAAGAGTCTATTCTAAATTCAATCTCATTTTCAATTTCTATTATATGTGCGACTAATTCATTTTTTGCTAATTTAAGATCATCTATATTTTTCGTAATTTCAATAAACCTATCATTTAGTGACTCATAGTCATCCTTAGCTAAATAATTAACAGTTCCAATTTGCTCTAAATCAGACTCGTTTTTTTTAATTTGATTTTGTATTTCATTTTGGTTAATACCTTCAATAGAATAAATTTGTATTTCCTCTTCGCTAAGACCATAAATATTTTTTAAAGTTGAGTAGTGGTTAGATAATGCATTTTGATTTTCAGATAATTTAATTACATTAGATGTTTTGGTGTCTTTATATTCATAAAATTTTTTATTTAATTCATCTAATTCAATATCAATACGTTGAATTTTTTTATTTGTATTCCCATACTTAGAATCAAATTCTTCTGACTTACTATCCAATAATTCAGAAGCATTATTAGTAAAATTAATATAATTCTTAATCTCACTAACAAGATTAATTAATTCATCTTTAGAGTTATTATTTTTACTTGAAGTAATATTATTTTTTTCATTATTAAATTCAGTATTTTGTTCAGTTAGGTTTTTAATTCTTTCTTGTGATGAAACTAGTTGATTTGATACTGTAGATATTTGTTTCTCAATATCATTTATTTGGTTTTCTAAATTAACTTTTTGATTACTTATATCGACCTTAAATGATTCATTTTCATTAATTCCAGAAAGCAATTCTTTCTTTTCAGACAACTGATTTTGTATTAAATCTTTTTCCTGCATTAATTTATCAATTGAATCACTTGTTGATTTCACTTCACGACTTAATATTGAATTGTTATAATCAACATATTTATTTTTAGATTCAAATTTTATATTTGCTTCATCTAAATCTCTGTTTAGTTCAAAGACTAATCCTTCAGTCTTAGTAACGTCATTTTGCCACTTATATAAGTCTTCATTGAAAGTAACTAAGTTTTCTGACGTTTCGTTTATATCTTTTTGTAATGCACTTATTTCAGTTTCAAGTAAAGCTTCATTAACTTCAATTGAGGCTGATGATTTTTTTATGACAGATTCAAGATTATTTTTAAGTTCATCATGAGTAGATTGTAGATTTTTTAATGTATATTGTTTTTCAACAAGTTGAGTAGATAAAGAATTTATTTGATTTGAATTTTGCTCAATTTTTTTTGTTATATTATTAATTTGTTCTAAATTTTTAAAATCTTCTCTTTCGAGATTGTCTTTTCTTTCATTTGCTATTTGAGCTACGGATCTAAGTTGTTCTGTAATATTATTCATTTTTGAAGAATAATCTTTTAATGTAGAGCCAATTGAAATACCATCATCAAGATTATTATTGATTTTGAATTTTTCTTCTTTCAAAGTTGATATTTTTGTTTCAGTATTACTAATTTCTAGGGAAAGATTGTTATCATTTTCATTTAATACATCAATAGCTTTTTGAAAATTCTTATATGAATACACATTCAGTTTTACATTATTTTCTCTGAGCTGATTTGTAGTCTGCTCATGAAGCTTTGCCTGCTCAGCTTGTTCTTGAAGCGGCTTAAGTTGTTTTTTTATCTCACGCAAAACATCTTTTGCTCTTTTAATCTCTTTATCGCCAGATTCAATTCTTTTTAAGGCCTTCTCTTTTTTTGATCTTAATGGAAGTATTCCAGCTGCCTCTTCAATGGTGAGCCTGTGATCTTCAGGTTTTGAATTAAGAATCTCTGCAATTTGCCCTTGTGAAATAATGACATGTTGCTGTTTACCAATTCCAACATCACTCAAAAATTCTTGTATATCTAGCAATCTACAATTTAAACCATTCATAAAGTATTCTGAAGTGCCGTCTCTAAAAAGTTTTCTACCAATTGATATTTCAGAACTTCCATTAAATTTTTTCTCGTCTACTTCAAAATTTAAATATACTTCTGCAAAACCTTTTTCAGATAGCTTTTCAGTTCCAGCAAAGATTACGTCTTCCATCTTATTTGTTCTTAAGGTTGCCGGACTCTGTGTTCCTAGTACCCATGAAATAGCGTCTACTACATTAGATTTTCCTGAACCATTTGGCCCAACAATTACATTTACTTGTTCTGATAATTGAATATTTGTCTTTTCAGCAAAAGACTTGAACCCATTAATATCTAATGATTTTAAATACATTTATTACCCTGTTGTTACTTACATAATAGTAATAAATGAGATAAATTTCTTATTTTAGAATTTTTTTTAAACCACTTCTATTTCGACTGCACGAATATTTTGCTTATTAAAAATTAACGTACTCTCTATGTATTTATAAGCCTCTTTAGAAATCCATCCAATTTTATGTAAATAAAAAGTAGCTGCTAAATCAACGCCTCTTTTACTGCCGTCTCTACAATTAAATACTAAAGATTCGTTATTATCACTTGCAAATAAAACACCCTCTGCTCCTGATTTAGCCATAAGATTGCGTTTTGAATTAATAATTATATTGGTATCTGTACGATTTTCTCCTCCAATAATTGTCGGATACTTCATGTATGCTGAAAACACTTTATTCCAAATTTCAGAATTACCGCTATTTTGCATTATTTGTATTGATTTCAAAAAATTGGAAACTTTTAATTTAATAGCAGGAAGTCCACATCCATCAATACCAAATCCAATATCTTTAGTATCAAATATTTCTATAAAATAATTTTTGATGATTTCTTGTGTTTTATGAGTCAATTGACAATATTCATTCTGCTCTACTCCAAGAATTTTAGAGAATATTAACATCGACAAATGTTTGCCGGAACAGTTGTTATGCAATTCTGTAAAATTATTACCTTGTCTAGTTATCAAATCTGCTGTTTCTTCATGAAAAGGTCTTTGAGGACCACATGCTAAGTTTTCTATACTAATTTCAAATTTATTTGCAACACTCTCTAGAAACTCTGTATGTAATGATTGCCCGGAATGAGAAGATGCAAATAATGCTATCTCTTTTAGATCAAATTCTATGTTTTGGAATGATGCTTCAATAAGTAATGGCATAACCTGCATTGGCTTGACAGCTGAACGTGGAAAAAAATAATCATCTGACTTTTTTGCACTTGAATAAACACTTACTTCGTGTGAAGATTCAACAAATCCATCTCTATAAATATTTACAGATAAGTTATCTATTTCTGACATTTTTTACACATATAGGTTGCTCTTGAATCTATGAATAGTTTATCAATTTTTCCCGAACATGAAATACATATATTTCTACCATAAATTAATAAACTATTCTGGTGACTGCCGTAGTCTCCTAAAGGTAAATAATACGTCATATCACTTAAAGTTGTTCCATTATTATTAATTGCTTTTTTTAATATTTTTCTTGTATTTGAAAAAATAATATTCCAACTTTCTGAAGTTAATTTAAATGTAGACATAAACGGGTCGGCATTTGATAAAAATAATATCTCGTTTACATAAATATTTCCTAAACCGCTTATATTTTTTTGATTTAATAAAAACTTTTTTAGTTCAACAGTGCTTTTATTAGCCTTCTCCGTAATTTTGATTTTATTAGATTGAGTTAAGTTAAGAGCATCAGGACCAAGTTTCTCAAAATGATTTTCAACATCATCATTATCCAATATTTTTATATAACCAAATTTTCTAATATCATCAAATAATAAAGTATCATTTTCAAAATTAAATACCCCATGAGTATGTTTATTTTTAGAACTATTTAAGGAAAGCCTTCCACTCATACCTAGGTGGAATAAAAAAGAAATATTTTCGAATTTAAATTGTAAAACTTTACCTTTTCTTATAATTTCACTAAGTAATCCATTACTTTTTGGTTTTGTATTATTGAATCTATTTATTCTTTTCTCGGTTATTTTATATGAAATAAGTTTTTGATTTAATAATGAATTTTTAAGTACTTTTCGTACAGACTCAACTTCAGGTAATTCAGGCATTTAATATATTTAGTGCATCTTTAGCAGCTGATTGTTGAGCTGATTTTTTTGATTTCCCAATCCCACTTCCAATAATTTTTCCATCCAGGTAAACATCTGTAGAAAAATTTTTATTATGGTCAGGACCATGTGATGTGTCTTCATAATTAACCTTAAGCCCTTGTTTTGCAAAATATTCTTGAAGTCGTGTCTTGTAATCTTTTTGCCCAGGATTTAACGATAACTCTTTAATACTTGGATATATAAATTTTGAAACAAATTGATTTACTGCCTTTAATCCTCCATCAAAATAAAGTGCAGCAATAAGTGCTTCTAATGCATCTTCTAAGATAGAGTCTTTTTCTCTTCCACCAGTGGATTCCTCGGCTTTACTTAAATATAAATATTTTCCTATATCTATTTCTTTACCCAGCTTTACTAAATAGAACTGATTTACCGCACTAGATCTAATTTTTGTTAAGCTACCTTCATCTAAATCAGGATATTTTTCAAATAAATATTCCGTAAGATCGAAATCTAGTATTGCGTCACCAAAAAATTCGTATCTTTGATTAGATTTAAGTTCTGGGTACTCGTCTAAATATGATTTGTGAGTTAATGCTATTTTTAAGAACTTATTATCTTTAAATTTGTAACCAATATTTTTTTCTAAATCTGAAATATTATTCATAATTCATTTAATGTTTCAGAAAACTTTCCAATAAAATCTTTTTGAACTGAATTGTTCGTATATTTTATTCCATTCTTTATAGCTTCTTTCTTTGAAGATCCATGTCCTATTGTTACTAAACCACCGACACCAAGTAAATAGGATGCATTGGTCTTGTCTGGATTTAGTTTGTCTTTAACAGGTTTAAATGCATTTTTTACTAAAGGAAGTAGTGGTTTAAATAGATTTTTCTTTAAAGAATCAGAAATTAGTTTCTGTTGGAGTCTTGCAGTGCCTTCAAGGGTTTTTAAAACTACATTCCCTGTAAAGCCATCAGTAACAAATACATCAACTTTTTCGGATGCAAAATCTCTACCTTCTACATTGCCAATAAAATTTAAAGTGCTTGAGGATAGTAGTTTATAAGCAGATTTTTCTAAATCTCTTCCTTTTGATTCTTCCTCTCCATTGTTCAAAAGACCAACTCTAGGTTTATCTAAATCAAGTAAAACTTCAGCAAGCTTTGATCCCATTACAGCAAATTGATACAATACTTTTGGCTTAACATCCAGACTTGCACCCGAATCAAGCAATATGACGCTTCCGACAGAAGTTGGAAGAACTGATGCAATAGCTGGTCTAATTACACCTTTTTGTTTACCTAAAACAGTAATTGCACTTATTAGTGTTGCTCCAGTAGATCCTGCAGAAAATACTGCTTCAACTTTTTTTTCTTTTAATAATTCCATGCATCCAATAATTGATGCCTCTTTTTTAGCCCGTATAGCTTTTAATGGATCTTCATCCATTGAAATAACCTGGGGATAGTGGTAAACCGGAATTTCTATATTGCCTAAGTATGGTTTTATTAAGTTTTCATCACCGCACAAAACAACATTAACACCATCTTCTTTTGCTTTAATTGCTCCTTTTACTACCTCTACAGGTGCGGAATCACCACCCATTGCATCGACGGCAATAGTATTCATAATTTTTTTAGCTTACTTCAGGTTCTTTAACTTGTCGACCGTTATAAGTTCCATCGTTAGGGTTAACTCTATGTGATTGCTTTGCAACACCAGTCTCAGTATCAACTATGAAATGTGGCTTAGAAACTTTATGAGTTGCTTTTCTACGTCTAGTTCTTGACTTAGACATTTTCTTCTTAGGTACTGCCATACTTAAATTCCTTTCAAACTACAAATCTAGCTGACTTAGAGAAGAAAACGGACTTTCTTTTAAGTTTTTTTCTTCGCAATTACATGACTCTATTGTTAAATTAATGCCACAATTCGTGCAAAGTCCCTTACATTGAACATCGCATATAAAGTTATTTTGCATTTTATCAATAATCATTTCAGAAATAATAGGTTCTAAATCAAAATATTCATCATCATGATTAATCTCAAAATCGTTCTCTTCATAAATATTCACCTTTGAACTCAGTTCATTTGTCTCATTATTGCTAGATATGTTTAAACATCTCACACAACTTCTTTTATAGCTAAAACTTATTTTGATTTCTAATGTTAATAAACCATCTTCTAACTCAAGTTCTGAAGTAAAAGAAATTTCGTCATTATCATCTATAGAATTATTACCATAGTTAATTGAAATGTAACCTTTTCTTTCAATAACTTTTGTATCTTTAAGTAAGGTGACGTCTGTAGACTTAACTTTTGTATTAAGAATCATAGCTACGGTTTGTCAATATCTCTTGGTTGACGAAGCTTTGACCTTTCTTGATCTAGAAATTCATTTAATTGACTAATTTTATTTTGAATTTCTTCCATCTTGTTATCAATACTGTCTTCTATGGTTGCCCTATAAGATTGTGATTCGAGCTCTGACTGTTTGATGAGTGCGTTAGCTTCAATAACTGCCTCCTGAAGTACATATGATTCTTCAATCAACTTTTCTGATTCCTTTCTGGCATCTTCTACAATTAAATTAGCTTCATTTTGTGCTTTACTTATGAAGGATTCTTGCTCCCTAACAATCCATCTTGCAGTCCTTAGCTCGACCGGAATAGTATCTATAATTTCATCAATACTTTTTATAATTTCTTTTTTATTAACTCTTCCAGTAAGCGAATTTGACTCAAGGCTTAATCTCAAATTTTCTAATTTGTCTACTAATTCAATTGAGATATTACCTTTTGCTAAGTCTTCAAAATTTATCTTTGGTTCAGACATTGTTCATTTTTTCTAATACATTTTTTGGAACTAAGGAAGAGATATCTCCACCATAAGAATGTATTTCTTTAACCATTGAACTTGATAGATAACCATACTCAGGTGAAGATGGTATAAATATTGTCTCAAAACCTTTTAAAGTAGAGTTTGCTTGTGCCATTTGAAATTCATAGTCGAAATCAGTCATCGCTCTAAGACCTTTAACTATCGCATCAACAGATTGAGAAGTAGCAAAGTCTACTAAAAGGCCCTCAAAACTCTCAACTTTTACATTGCTTTTATTTATGTAAATTTCATCAAGAATTGAAGAGCGTTCTTCAGGAGAAAACAATGAGTTTTTAGATGGATTTACAACTACACCTACAACAATATCTGAAAATATATCAGAACACCTATTTATAATATCTATGTGACCATTTGTTGGTGGGTCAAATGAGCCAGGAATTAAAATTTTCATATTTTTCTCAATATAAGAATTTTACTTTGCCCATAATTTTTTTCCCTATGTATTTCATAATTTTTTGTAATTTCTATTCCTACTGAGGCTTTATGCCTATGAACTATTACGTAACTTCCATTTTTAAGAATTTTCTCTATTTTTTTTAACTCAATTGAGACAAAATCTGAGTTAAATTCAAATGGAGGATCATAAAAAACAATATCGTAGGTATTTATAGAAGATTCAATGAATGTTTCTACAGCTATATTCGTAACCTTGAAATTATTATCAATGTCTTTTAAATTGTTATTTAATACTCCAATACATTCTTTTGATTTTTCAACAAAAGTAGTAAATTTTGCTCCCCTACTTAAAGCTTCTATCCCTATACTCCCAGAGCCAGCGTAAAGGTCCAGAACGTCTTTATCTTCAATTAAAAATTGTAATGAATTAAAAATTGCTTCCCTTACTCTGCTCATCATTGGTCTTGTATTGGAGTCGTTGATTGTTTGAATTTTTTTTGATTTATATTTACCAGCTAATATCCTCATGTTGTACCTTCAGCAACAAAGTAATTTGGAAATAACAATTTTGCTTCTTTAAAAATTTCAATTGAATCATCTGATTCTTTTATTTGTTCATATATGCTTTTAGATTCAAGTAATAAGTCGTAGTCATACCTTAAATCTGCAATTTTTAAATCTGATCTTCCAGACTGATTTTTCCCAGTAACTTTTCCTTCTCCCCTTATTTCCAAATCAATTTCAGATAATTTAAAACCATCATTAAGTTCAACTATTGCTTCCAATCTTTTTTTTCCATCTTCGCTTATAGTGCTAAGTGATTTCTTTTTTGTTATATGAAATATACATTCAGACTGTTTTTCACCCCTACCAACTCTTCCTCTTAATTGATGAAGTTGGTTAAGCCCAAATCTTTCTGCACTTTCTATTACCATTAAAGATGCATTTGGTATGTCAATGCCGACTTCAATTACAACCGTTGATACCAAAATATCGATTCGACATTCCGTCATATCATTCATTATTCTTTCCTTTTCCTCATAGGGCATTTTTCCATGAAGTAAGGAAACGTTTTTGTCTTTAAATTTTTCCTTGTACTCTTTATAGACTATTTCAGCAGCTTGAATGTCAGAGTTCTCACTTTCATCAATATAAGGACAGACAACAAATATTTGTGAATTGTTATTTAAGTGCTCATTACATTTATCAAATACACGATTGTTATCATCTTTTAATCCTGTAAATAAATAGGACAAAATTTCTTTTCTACCTGGTGGTAACTCATTAATTGAAGATATATCGAGGTCTCCATATATTGATAAAGCCGTAGTTCTAGGAATTGGTGTTGCTGTCATAACCAACTGATCTGGGACGATATTTGAATCAGAAATTAATTTTTTTCTCTGATCTACTCCAAATCTTTGCTGTTCGTCAATTATTACAAGTCCTAAATTAGAAAAGAGTACTTTTTCTTGAATTAATGCATGAGTTCCAATGTATAACCCTGATTTACCTGTTGATATGCTTTCCATTATGCTATCCCTATCTTTTACAGACGAAGAAAGAAAATATATATCGATATCTGAATATTTCAAAAATTCACTTATAGATTTTAAATGTTGCTCGGCTAATACCTCTGTCGGAGCCATAAAAGCTACTTGATACCCTGATTTCACCACAGCGTATATAGCTATTGCCGATACTACTGTTTTACCAGAGCCAACGTCTCCTTGTAGTAGTCTTTTCATAGGGAAGCTGTTTGTTAAATCATCTAATATTTCCTGATAGGAATTTATTTGAGAATCGGTAAGTTTGAAAGGTAATTCGGAAATAAAATTATTTATCTCTAAATTATCAAATTTATACATCGGACCTTTGTTTTTATTTTTAAATTCAGATTTTAAATTTTCAAAAATTGACCTAAGGTATAAAAATTCATCTAATGCTAAGCGTTCTTTTGCTAGATTGTATTCTTTTAAATTTTTGGGGAAATGAATTGCTTCAAAGCTTTCAGATCTTGAAATCTTTGAATATTTTTGTAAAACTTCTTTAGGTAATACATCTTTTATGCCTGGAAAAAATTCGTCTTTTGGAGAATTAATTATCTGTAATACTTCTTTTAAAGCTTTCCTAATTACAGCACCAGATATGCCATCAACTTTTGGGTAAATTGGTATCAGTGAACCTGTTTCGTTTAGATCTTCAATATCAGCAAATTTTTCGATTGTAGGATTTTTAAAATCAATAGAGCCAGTCTTTTTAATTTCTGGTTTTCCAGACAAAGCTATATTATCGCCCTCTTTAAAGCGAGATTCAATATATTGTGGCCCAAACCATTTAGCATTAACATTTCCAGAATCATCAGAAATAGTTAATGTTGTTATTCTCAATCTAGATCTAGTTGTGAAAACTGAAACTTTTGAAATATTTCCAATCATTGTTACTTCTTTATCAATATCCGATTGATCTATCTCAATAATTTTTTTTATTTTTGATCTATCTATATGCTTTTTAGGAAAAAATCTTAGTAAATCAGTAACAGACGAGAGGTTACTTTTTTTTAAACTTGAATATCTTTTTTCTCCAAATCCTTTTAACGAATCTAGTTTTATATCATTTAAATAAGTTATGCTTCTTTCAACCACAATCAAACATTACCTAAAAAGTTTTAAAATGAAAGTACCTACAAATTAATAATTTAGTTATAGTTAAAGTTGTAATTTAGAGGAAAAAAAAATGTCGAATAGATGTCAAGTTACTGGAAGAGAACCTAGATCAGGTAAGCATGTTTCTTTTTCACATAAAAGAAACAATCGTTGGTTCAAGCCAAATATACAAACAAAAAAATACTGGCTTGGTAGTGAAAATAGATGGGTGAAGCTTAAAGTTAGTACAAAAGGTAACAAAATTATTGACAAACGCGGTATTGAATCCGTAGTCAAAGAAATAAGAAGTAGAGGCGAAAAAGTTTAATGGCTCAAGGCGTTGTAAAATCCTACGACCCAAATACGGGCAATGGAATTATCATACTTGACACTGACAAGACTGAAGTCTTCTTAGCTCCTGGTTCTTTAAAGGATTCCATTTTTAGGACTCTCAGGCAAGGTCAACGCGTTAACTTTGATATAGAGCAGAGAGAAGAAGTTCCTACAGTTGTAAATATTCGAATTGGACAAGACAAATATTAAAAAATATTAATGTCTTTAATTAATCTTCAATTAGAAAATGAACAGATAATAAATGAATATTTTACAAATTTATGTTGTGATCAGTACACTATTCCATTTTTAAAAGGTGGACAATCAAACGCAGATACTGCGCTTAATCAATTAAATATTGATAAATACGCATCAAAGAGAAACAACGTATATCCAAAGAGCAAAAGGGGCTCTTCTTACCTTTCACCCTATATTCGACACGGTTTATTAAGTCTTGTCGATGTCTGGAATGAAGTTGATAAATTTGAATATAAAGATAGGTCAAAATTTCAAGACGAGCTATTGTGGCAGGAATTTTCAAGACATTTATATGCGATTGTAGGAAAAAAATCATCAAATTATTTAAATTATAAAGTTGAAACACCAAATTCAAATTCAGCCTTATACGAAGGAATGAATTGTATATCAACTATAGAAGAAGAACTTGAAAACACTGGATATATGGTTAACCAAACACGAATGTGGTATGCATCTCATAACTCATTAAGAAAAAGTACTGACTGGAATAAATCTGAAGATTATATGTTTAAGCACCTTATTGATGGATCACGATTTGCAAATAGGCTTGGATGGCAATGGGTAATGGGGGCACAAACGGGTAAGCCATACGGATTCTCAAAATTTCAAGTTGAAAAACGTGCAACTGAATTATGCAATAATTGTGAATTAAATAACAACTGTCCCATACAAGAGTGGCCTCAAACATCAATAACAGAAAAATTGAATATTGATGTAGATTTAAATAACGAAAGAGTTTTCGGACCTATGATTACAAAAGAAAATGATAAAACTAAACCCTCATTCGTTTGGATTACTGGTGAATCATTAGGAGACAATGATCCTGCGATGAGCTTTTACGAACAACTACCAGTTGTCTTTATATTTGATAAACATTTACTTAAGAAATTGCAGTTATCTACAAAGAGAATAAATTTTTTATTGGACTGTTTAAAAGAAATCAATAGTAAAAGAGAACTTGAAGTTCATTTAACTGATCCAAAAGAGTATCTAGAAAATAAGTATTTTGCTTCAACTTTTGCTGCTGTACCAAAGTATCGTGAAATAACTGAGAAAAATATACCATCAGTAGAATTTCCAGCTCAAAGACTTGCTGAGCCAATAAATTTTTATCCATCGAGCTACAGCTCTTGGAAGAAAAAGATTAAATTAAACATATGAGGAGATACTTAATTTTTATATTTTTATATTTTCACAATTATATATATATTTACTCAAATGGGAGGATTGGCAAGTTTCTTCAAGGAAGGCCGTGTTTAATACTTTATTCAACTGGAGCAAAAACAAATTTATTAAGAAAAAATGTACTTGTATTTATGAAAGAAGAAGATCAAATATGCTTAGTTGCTTCAAAAGGTGGCAGCCCAACTAATCCTGGTTGGTATCACAATTTAATAGCTAATCCAAAATGTGAAATACAAATTGGAAAATCTAAATATGATGCAGTAGCAAGAGAAGTTTACGAAGATGAAAGAGAAGAGTGGTGGCACAAGATGGATTATATGAATAATGGAGGTTATTCAAACTATCAATTAAGAACTTCTAGAAAAATTCCTGTATTAGTTCTTACTTTGTCTTAGTCTAGAATTGCGCCTAAGTCAGTTTTGTAATTTATTTTGAAATTCGATAGGGTTTAATGGGTATTAAATGCATTTTCTAATACTTCTACTGTTAATTTGTCCACTACAACATCAGCCTTGCTTAATTCAGCTTCGGAAAAAATACCTCTATCAATAGCAACTACATAGGATCCCGAAGCCTTACCCGATGCAATTCCAGGAGGACTATCTTCAATAATAATATTTCTGGTTGTTTGAAGCTCTGCCATGGCTTTATTATAAATATCTGGATATGGTTTATTTCGTTCCACTAGATCCCCCCCAATTACAAATGAAAAATAATCAAATATATTTGCTTTAATGAGCTTGTTTTTTAAAAGCTCATAGGGGCTTGCAGAAACACAAGCAGAAACCCATCCCCTATTATTTACTTCAGCTAAAACTTCTTTGGAATCTTGAAACAACAGTTTTTCGTTTAAGGTACCTTCTATGATTTTTCCGAGAGATCTCATTGTTTTGTCAAAATTTTCTAATTCTACTGCTTTTGCATAAAAGCTATGAACTAACCTGTCATCTATTCCTACCCATTGCCTGGTTTCCTCTTCAGATATTTCAAGACCAAAATTTTTTAAATGTTCTTTCCAAGCTAAGCCGTAAGATGTCTCTGTATCCATTAGCGTGCCGTCACAGTCCCAATAAATACCATACATGAGATTTATCCTAATTTACTTTGAATGTCTTTTGCACTTTTTAATGCAATACCATCAGAACCATCAATGCTCCAGTGACTGGTTTTCTCTCTAGCCTCAGTTATCATGTCATTTAATAAATCAAATTTACTTTTACCAAGGTTTTGCCAAAGATACAATGCGTGGCTTCCTGGAATTGTATTAACTTCATTTAAATAAATATCTTCATTATGTAAAAGAAAATCCACTCTAGAGATTCCTCTAATTTCTGTTGTATCTAAAAATTTCATAAGCATATCTTTTATGGTTTCTTCTAATTTTTTATCAATATTTGCTGGCAGTTCCCTCTTTGATCCTTCTAGACCACCATTATCAAGATACTTATCGTTGTATGAAAATAATTCATAATTTGTGGTTCTAATTGGTTTCTCTATTTCTGAAAAATCTATTTCCGGAAAAGTTCTAACACCAACTAAAAGATCATAGGAATTTTCTAAGAATTTTTCAACAGTAGCTCCTTGTGAATAAAGATTTGAATTTTCTGTAAGTTTTATTGCAGTTTCATAATCTTCTATTACTTCTACACCTATTGAAGACCCTCCAAAACGGGGTTTTAGTATATATGGACCATCAAATTTAGGTTTAGAATTTTGTATTACAAGGTGTTTATCTAAGACTGGTATCCCTTTTTCTTTCATTAATGTGTAAAAAACATATTTATCCATCCCAATTTGTGAAGTAGTTAATGAGGGTCCTGTGTACTTAATTCCTAGTAATGTTAACAAGCTTTGTAAAGTTCCATCTTCCCCGGGACCGCCATGACATGCATTTACAGCAACGTTGAATTGAATATTTTTCTTTTTTAAATAAAAACCAGGATCTGAATCATATTTAATTGTTAATTCTTTTTTTAAAATTTTATCATTTTCAAGAAAATCTATAGATTCAAGATTTTGATCTACTAGATACCACTTATTATCTTTTGTCCAATATATATTTAGGACATCATATTTATTCGACAGTATTCTGGAGCTTTGTAATCCGGTCAATATAGAAATATCATGTTCATCAGAAGGTCCACCAAAGATTATTGCTACTGTATCGGTCATGTTTTATGGATGGTGGTCTGGTAAATCATTTTCAAAAAGTACAACGTCATTATCATTCACAACAGAGTTTAGATAAGAAACTGCTAAATCTCTATTTTTAAAATATTTTACAGGAATATTATTATCTTCAAAAGCCAGCATAAGAGGTCCTTTATTAGTTAAACCAACTATGAGTGCTTCATCTATGACTTCACTTGCAATATGAGCAAATTCGTAATTATAACTAAATTGCTCTGCTCCTAGTTCAATCATTCCAGGAGAAATTAAATATTTTTTTCCTTCATTATTATAACTTTGCAGCTCTTCAAGAGATGCAATATAAGAAACAGGATTTGAGTTAAATGAATTGTCGATAATTGTTTGGCCCATGCTTCCCTTTAAAACTGTCTGACGGTGATGTGTTTTTTCAAGGGAATTAATATTTTTAATATAAGAACTTACATCCATTTCCAATGCAACCATTACTCCAACTGATAAAGAAATGGACAATTGTAATATTTTTGGAGCTTTTACATTTCCTATGAACTCACCTCCAATGTAAATTTTATGATTTCCATCTAAGTACTCAACATATACTGCAGCTCTTTCAGAAGTAGTTGAACAATCAATAACCATCTTTTGTGCTGCCCATAACCTTGCTTGATTTAGTAAAAGATCATCATCACCATTAATTACAACTGATCCTGTTAAATCAACTATTTCTGATTTAGCATCTAAAATATTTTCTAGAGTTTTCATTCTCTCTAGATGGACAGGTGCAATACCAGTTATTACAGATATATGTGGTCTTACCCATGAACACATTTCTCTTATTTCACCAAAACCATAAGTTCCCATTTCAATAATTGCTATTTCATCATCGTTTTTTAAGTTTTCATTTATAGCCTTTGCTATACCAAGCCTATTATTAAAACTTTCTGGAGTTACAAATGTATTGTTTTTTTCTGAAAGAATTTGAGACAAGACATTTTTTGTTGTAGTTTTTGAATAGGAACCGGTAATAGCAACAATTGGGCCTTCAAAGCTCTTCAGTTCATCCTCCGCATCGTCTACAAATTTTTGTGATGTATTTTTCTCAAATCCTTTTGTAAATCTCAGCGCTTGATCGAAAACATAGAATGAAAACAAATTTGCTAACATTGCTAAGAAATAACCTAAATCCATATATATGGAAATAAAAGAAATTGAAATAATTAATAAATAATAAGTGAGGTTTAATCGTTTTAGCCTTTCAGTCATATCCACCTTTGAAGTTCTATAGTTAAAACCTAAACCTCGGGGTGTTAATAGTGTTAATGCTGATAATAATATTGCAGGATATGGCGACCATAGGCTTAAAAGGGTGAGTGCCAAAGCAGAAAGAAAATACAAATTATTAAACGGTACTAATCTAACCCATCGAAAATAAAATTTTGTTACATAACCTGGGATATAATGCTCTCTTTGGGCAACCCTGCCCCATCTTATTGAATTAATACATGAACTTATTGTGAGCAAAAAAATTACTACTATGTACAAAAAATTCATATTTTAATTATCTCTATTATTTTTTCCGAACTACTTCTTAGCATATTGTGACCTTCATCAGGAATTATCGTTAATTCAGAATTAGGAATTATATCATTAGAGTCTATCCCGACCTTTAACGGAACCACTAAATCATCATGGCCGTAAATAAGCTCAACTTTAGATGTGATATTTGGAAGAATAGATGAAAGATCATCGTTAACAGCCATAACTAATGTATCTTTTAAAATTTTATTTGCATTTCTGTAATCTTTAGAACCATACTTGTCCTTCATTTGATCAAGTAAATCATCACTAATTAAGTTAATTTTATTAAGTGCTTTATATAATTTGTAAAAAGAAAACTGATTTTTTTGATTTTTCTTTTTTATTAATGGTGCAGCAATAAGCACCAATTTTTTAAAGTTACGAAGTTGAGACAGATGAACAGCAATCCTGCCACCAAATGAGTGACCAACAATTATTTCGACAGATTCTGGTATTAAATTATCTAAATACTCAGCATATTTTTTTGGTGAAAAACTTGTTGTAAAAGGCACTGATTTCCCAAATCCTGGAATATCTAAAGTAATAAAATCAAAAGATTTTTCAATTTTATTAAAATCTTTTCCACTCATTCCCCAACCATGTAAAAAGCAAACTTTAGGATTGTCTGAATTCGTATTCGCAAAAGTTATATCATCGCTCAGTACTTTATATGCCATTAATTAAGTCCTAACCCCAATGTTTGAATTGCTCTAATTTCCATGCCCATTAAAAAGAGTAACGCAAAAGACCAATAAAGATAATAATTAAGTTTCATCTCATTTCTGTAAATATACAAAAAAGTTAAAACAAATAAATTAACAATATTGTAGAACATACTGAAAGATCCTATTTCATTGTTTTGAGAGTAATAAACAACAACAAGAACCTGTAAAAGTACTGAAAATAATGAAAGTACTATTAAATAATTTGTTAAATTAATATTTACTTGGAAATTACCAAAATGAATTACAGATAAACTCAACCCAACAACTCCACAAATTGAAAGGCTTATATATGAAGGTAACTCTAAAAAGTAAAAATCCATGTTTTCATTTTAGTGGTTACAAAATTGAGTATTAATAATTAATCAGTTACAGTAAAACATAATGGTAAATATTCAAAATGATAAAATTGCATCTAATGTTCCAAGTGCATGGTACAGTTCTTTAGAAAACTTCATCGTAAAAGGCAAAAATGCAGAAATTTGGGACTCTGAAGGCAATCGTTACTTAGATTATGTAGGTGGTTACGCTGTGTTGAATACAGGTCATTTACACCCAACAGTTGTTGAAAAAGTAAAAAATCAACTTGATGATTTTTCACATTCTTGTTTTGCATTTGCACCACATGAAAATGCAGTAAAGCTGTCTGAAGAATTAAATAAAAGGTATCCCATTAATACAGATACAAAAACTTTTATGGTGAATAGTGGTGCTGAAGCTGTTGAAAATGCAGTTAAAATTGCAAGATACTATACAAACAAACAAGCAATACTCTCTTTTAAAGGTGGGTTTCATGGTCGAACATACCTTGCAATGGGTTTAACTGGAAAAGAAAAACCGTATAAAGAAGGATTTGGACCGTTTCCTGAATTTATTAAACATGCATCCTATCCATACAACTATCGTGACATCACTGATGACCTAGCTCTGGACAGTGTCAGGGAAATATTAAATACCACACTAGATCCAAATAATACTGCGGCAATGATTGTTGAGGTACAACTCGGAGAAGGTGGATATATTCCTGCATCGAATTATTTCCTTAAAAATTTAAGAGATATATGTGATAAACACAATATTTTATTAATTTTTGATGAAGTCCAAACAGGTTACGGACGAACTGGAAAAATGTTTGGTGCTGATACTGTTAATGTTTCTCCAGATATTGTTACTTTAGCTAAAGGAATAGCTGGCGGGTTTCCATTGGCTGCTGTTTTAGGAAAATCAGAAATTATGGACTCTATACACGATGCAGGTATAGGAAGTACGTTTGGAGCTTCACCTGTTTCATGTGCCGCAGCTTTAGGAGTCTTAGAAGCTTTTGATAATGAAAATATATTAGAAAATGTAAACAAACAAGCTGAGACCATGAATGGTCAATTACAAAAATTACACAAGGAATTTGATTTTATTGGTGATGTTAGAGGGTATGGTCCGATGATAGGTGTTGAAATTGTAGAGAATAAAGATTCAAAAACTCCAGATAAAGATAAAACTTTAAAAATTATTTCTAAATGTAAAGACAAAGGCCTTCTGCTTGTTTCTTGTGGTGAAAATGGGAATGTAATTAGATTTATGGGTCCATTAACAACACCTATAAATCAAGTGGAGGAAGCTCTTGGGATATTTAAAGACTCTTTAAACTAGTCACTTTCAACATGGGTGAGTGTATGTAATTTTTTTAATACATCACTATCTTTTATAGATTTGAATGGAGCTTTCATTAACCATGCAGACACTAAATCTAGTGACTCTAAGTCATTTTTTTCTTTAAAAAATTTCATATACCTAACAGCATCAATAGTCACACCGGCACTATTTGGAGAGTCCCATACTTCTAGTTGTACCTCTATGTTAAGGGGTGCACCACCAAAAGCTTTTCCTTCAAGTCTAATAAATGCTTTTTTTCTGTCTTCTAGCCACTTTACATAATCAGATGGGCCTATTCTTACATTATCTGGATCAATGCCAGTGCCTTTATTTGCAACAGAAGTCACGGAGGATGTTTTACTAGTTCTCTTTGTCTCTAACCTGTCTTCCTCAAGCATGTTCAAAAAATCCATATTTCCACCAACATTTAATTGGTATGTATTCTCAAGCTTGACTCCTCTGTCTGAAAACAATTGAGCCAAAGCTCTGTGAACTATAGTTGCACCTACCTGGCTTTTAATATCATCACCAATAAGTGGAACAGAGGCATCTTTAAATTTTTGATACCATTCTTCGTCTCGAGCAATAAATACTGGGATACAGTTTATAAATCCAACATTAGAATTTATGGCAGCTTGGGCATAGAACTTTACCGCATCATCTGAACCAACTGGAAGCAGATTAATTAAAATTTCAGCACCAGAGTTTTTTAATGATTCTTCAAAGTTCTCCGAATCTGGTGATGTTTCTATTATATCCTTAACAAACTTACCAACTCCATCTTTAACAACTCCTGGCTGAACAACAATCCCAGTAGTTGGTACTTCAGAGAATTTAATTGTATTGTTTGGTTCAGAGAATATAGCTTCGCTTAGATCTTTACCGACTTTAGATTTATTTATGTCATAAGCGGCTACGATTTCAATATCGGAAACTTTATATCCACCAATAACATCTGAAATGAGACCATCTTCATTTTCAGAATTGCTGTAATGCTCTATTCCTTGTACAAAAGAACTAGCACAGTTACCAACTCCTAAAATTGCAACTCTAATTTGTTTATTATCCATTTTTTTACTTTAGCAATGGTGAGTTTTATAAATAGTTGAGAGCTTAATTAAAAAGATAATTAAACCAACTAAATGAGTTGTACAATATTCCAATTACAAAATAGAGAATAAAAGTTAATATCCCAATAATTTGTAATACTTTTATAAACCTATTCACAATTACATTTTACAAAAATTGCAATTAATATAGATATAATTTACTTATGATTAAAAATTTATCCCCTTCAAGAGCTTCACAATTCAAAACCTGTCCAAAACAATTTAAATTTGCAAATGTAGATAAATTGAAAGAGCCTACAAATGAAGTTCAGGCTAAGGGTACAACTGTTCACCAAGCATTAGAAGATTTATTTGACTTACCCAAAAAAGAAAGAAGTACTGAAAAACTTCATAATTTGTTTCGTGATGCGTGGACGAAGGTTAGAAGCACAGATGAGCACCACAATCTTTTTTCTACTGTTGATGAGGAAAGGGACTGGGGTGTCGATGGGCTTAAATTATTAAACAACTATATGTCTATAGAAGACCCTACAAGTTTTGATCCTTTGGAAAGAGAGCGTTGGGTAAGAGGCACTATTGATGATTTAAATTTAAGAGGAATACTAGACAGGATGGACAGAAATCAAAAAGGTGAACTTATCATTGTTGACTATAAAAGCGGTAAAGCTCCGATGGCTAAGTATAAGGAGCCAAGATTTTTTGCTCTTAAACTGTATGCAATGTTAATTAAAGATGAACTTGGTGAAATGCCTGCTGAGCTTAAATTAATTTACCTTAAAAATTCTACAATTCATACATTAAAAATTTCTGAACAAGATTTAATAGATGCTAAAAAAGAAATCTTGGAAATCTGGCAAAATATTAAAAAAGCATATCATGATAATGAATTCCCAGCAATTAAAAATACTCTGTGTGACTGGTGTTACTACAAACCAATATGTCCAGTTTTTAATGATGATGCACCAAATACAGAAGAATTACGAAGTATAAATGAAGCAATTAATGAATTGCAAGAAGAAGTTGAAGCATTAGACATGTTTAAGGATGATAATGATATTCCAAAAGAGAGCCCTATTGGAAGTAAAGATAGAATTGAAATTCAAAATAAATTAACTGAACTTGAAAATCAAAAAAATGATATTCAATCTGAAATTGAAAAGCTTTTAGGGAAATAAACCTCTAGTTAATTTTGCAGCTGCCACTCTTTTAATCCCTTTTATAAGCGCAGCAGTTCGCAAATCACAATTTTGCTTTTGAGAGATAGTCCATACTTCTTCGAATGAAGTAATCATTACATCAATGAGCTTTTCATGTAGTTCTTTTTCTTTCCACAAGTAATTCTGGGTATTTTGTACCCATTCAAAATAGCTAGCAGTAATTCCTCCAGCATTAGCTAAAATATCTGGAACAATCATTACACCATTCTCTCGCAATATTTTATCAGCGTTTAAGGTGGTTGGAGAATTAGCACCTTCAATAATTACATTTGTTTTAATTTTATCTGCATTGCTTGATGTTAAAACTCCTCCGACAGCCGCGGGTATTAAAACATCACACTCTACTTCTAGTATTTCACCATCAAAATCATCGCCTCCTGAAAATCCTTTAACAGATGGATTTTTAGCGATATGTTTAAAAAGCTCAGGTATATTCAACCCCTCTTTATTTATTACAGCTCCTCCGAGATCATTTACAGCAATAACCTTTGCTCCTCTTTCGTAAGAGTCCAGAGCTGCATATCTTGCAACATTTCCAAACCCTTGAATCACAACTCTAGAATCTTTGTAGCTTTTTCCAATCTTTTCCATAGCCGCGTGACCCACCGCTACTGCTCCTCTACCTGTAGACTCTCTTCTTGTAATCGACCCCCCTAGTGATACAGGCTTTCCAGTTACTATTCCTGGTTGAGGCGAGCCAACAAAGTTACTGTATGTATCCATTATCCAAGCCATGGTTTGCTCATCAGTTCCAAGATCTGGAGCAGGTATATCTTTATCGACTCCAATAATTGGCAATAATTCTGCTGTATATCTTCTTGTAACCCTTTGTTTTTCTGCTCTGGTTAATGGATTAGGATCTATTGCTACCCCACCTTTTGCACCACCATAAGGTAGGCCTACGATAGCAGACTTCCAGGACATCAAGATTGCTAAAGCAGTTACTTCACCTAGATTCACATCAGGTGCGTATCTAATTCCACCTTTTGTAGGCCCCATAGATAGAACATGTTGAACCCTGTAGCCTATAACAGTTTCTACTTCGTCATATTCATCTCTTCTAAATGGAAATGTAACTACTAAAGATCTTTGAGGTAGTTTGAGCCTTTCTCTAATATTTGAATCAAGACTGATTAAATCAGATACCTCATCATATTGCCTGATGACTTCTTTATACATATGTGAGTCAAAGAGGTTGTTTTCAACTATCACATGCTCATCATATATAGGTTTTTGCTAGAAAGGCTGTTATTTTCATTTTTTTGTCACACTGAATTTGTAAATTAATAAATATGAAAGAAAAAGAAATACTTAAATTATTAGAAAAATCTGGAATGAAAGCAAATTTTATTTGCTCTGACCATAATGACAGGTGTAATTGTCATAGAATATATGATGAAGCTGCATAATTTATAGGAGTTAAAATGAAAGATCTAATATGGGATATAGCTAAGAGTGGTGAGGATGTTCTTGAAAATACTGAACTTCAAAGTATTGAAGAGCCAAAAGAACTATTCATTGCAAGAGGTGTTTCCTTAGAAGCAAAAGACAGTACTTATAAAATTAATAGGTTTGTTGACAATAAAATTGCACATGATGTTAAAGAAAATGGTGCAATAAAAATCTCTGATACAGTATTTAACTATTCCAAAAGTTATAAGTCAAAGACTATTGACTTAAAGCGGTTGATTGATTGGGCAACTAGCAAAAAGTTATCTAATGACGATATCGAAAATTTAGTTGCATTGTGCGGTAATAGTTTTGTTCCTAAATTAAGAGGTTTAGATGCTGTTGCAGAAAAAAAAGGTATGGATAAACAATTAGCAAGAGATACTTTTATAGAAAAGTTATGGGATGAAGAGCCAAAATTACAAGTTATTAAAGCAAGTAATGACACTGCACCAGTTTGGGCTAAAGATTTGCAAGAAATGGAGAGAAGAAAATGAAACAATTGTATGAATTATCGAGAAAATTTCCTAATGAGTGGATCAAAAAAGCACCTAAAGGAAAATTTGGAAATTATGTCCCCCACCCTGTTATTACTCAAAGACTTTTAGAAGTTTGTGGCCCTTTTGACTGGGAAGTTGTGGAATTAATTAGGCAAGAAAAAAGTGGATCAGTTGTTGGGTGTTTCGGGAAATTGACTGTAGAGGTTGATGGGAAGCTAGTGACTGTAACGTCAATTGGAGATGTTGAACATAATCAAAAAAATGATGGAAGTAATGCAAAACACGCTGAATCAGATGCATTTAAAAGATGTGCCATGAAACTAGGCCTAGGTCTTCATTTGTGGGCTGGTGATGAATACTATCTTGACAAACAGCTTGATAAAAAAGGTGTAAAGAAGAAAGCAAATCTTCAGTCTGCTTGATCGACTAATTTACCATTTCTTGCAGTTAATACAAAAGTAGCTGGGCCATCATTCACTAAACCGACATTCATCATTGCTCCAAAGCTCCCAGTTTTAATTGTTAAATGTTTTGAAAACTCATTAACAATACTGGTTATCATTTCTTCTGCAATTTTAGGATCTTTAGCATTTACAAATGAGGGTCTATTGCCTTTTAAATATTTACCAGCAAGAGTAAATTGACTTACAATTAGTTCTTCTCCTGAAATATCAATTATCGATTTATTCATTTTTAAATGTTCGTCGGCAAAAATTCTAAAATTTAATATTTTATTAATTAATATTTCACTTCCAATTTCTGTCTCTAATTCTTCAATTCCCCAAAAAAGTAAATAGCCATTATTGATTTCTGATATAAGTTTAGAATCAACTTTTACATAAGCATTTTTTACCCTCTGCAAAACAACTTTCATAAACTATAATTTAACAGATGAAGCTAGACAATAAAACTATACAAATGGCATCCGGTCCAAACTATGCTGCATTAACAACTTTGTTCAAGGATGGGGTACCTCAAACACATGTTATGTGGGTTGACACAGATGGTGAGAATATTCTAATAAATACTGAAATTCACAGATTCAAATACAAAAATGTTTTGAAAGATCCAAGAGTTACGGTCATGATATGGAAGCATGACGATCCTTTTAAATTTGTAGAAATAAGAGGTGAAGTAATTGGTGAAATCACGGGCCAAGAGGCTAGAGAAAATATAGACAAGTTATCAAAAAAATACTGGGATAAGCTTTATCCCTTCCCAATCCAAACAGAGAGAGTGGTCTTAATTATTAAACCAAATAAAGAAGTACTATTTAATTTGAAGGACGAAGATTTTCAGTAATCTAATCTTTCTTATATTCATAAAAACCTTTTCCAGTTTTTACACCTAGATCTCCATTCAACACTTTTTCTTCTAGGAACTTTTTAGGTTCGTCCTTTGCGTTTCCTGACTCTTTAAACTTTTTTAATTTTGCGTAGTAGTGAATATCTAATCCTGAGTAGTCTGATAATTCAAAAGGACCCAGTGGATGATTTAAGCCTTTTTTAATTGCAATATCTATATCTTCAAAATCAGCAATTCCCTCATCATAGAGCTCGTATGCTTCATCAACTAATGCAGCAAGCATTCTGTTGACAATGAAACCAGGAGTTTCTTTTTTTAATACAACAACAGACCTGCCCATATTTTTACTCACAGTTTTTGTTCGTTCTAAAACATCTTTTGAGACATTATCAGGGTATGAAATTTCAACCAAATCCATTCTTATAGGAGGATAGAAAAAGTGCATATTTATAAATCTCTCAGGATGGTTGCAGTGCTTAGACAATTCAGAAGCTTGAATGAATGAACTATTAGTCGCCATAACAACTTCTTCATTCATCAAATTTGAAATCTTTTTGAAAATTTCAAGTTTTATATCAAACCTCTCAACAACGGCCTCTATTACAAATGACTTTTCATGAATTACTTCTTCAAGTGTAAATTTAAGTTCTAAGTTCTTTTTATAGGCATCTAATTTATCTTCTGAATATATTTTTTTATCTATTAAATTTTTTATATTTTCTTCAACAAATTCATATCTATATTCTAGGTTTTCTACATTCTCATCATAAAGACTAGTTTCATATCCAGCCATAGCTGCTAAAGCAGCAATCTGGCTTCCCATTTGCCCACCACCTATAACTGCTATTTTTTCATTCATGAATGTTTATTTATTTCTCTTCTTGCGATTGACCTTAGATGAACTTCGTCTGGACCATCAGCAATTCTAAGTGTCCTTGCGCCTGCGGCCATTCTCGCAAGTGGTGTGTCTTGTGAGAGCCCCATTGCTCCATGAGCTTGTATAGCCTTATCTATGACATATGACGCAGCTTCAATGACGCCAACTTTAATTGCAGATATTTCAATTTTTGCTTGTTCTTTTCCTACATTATCAATTAGCCAAGCTGTTTTTAAAGTTAATAATCTTGCTTCTTCAATTTTTATTCTTGACCTTGCTATCCAGTCTTGAACTACTCCATGATCAGAAATTTTTGTGCCAAAAGTTTCTCTAGACATAGTTCTCTTAATCATCAGCTCTAAAGCTCTTTCAGCCATTCCAATAGTTCTCATGCAATGGTGTATTCTTCCAGGGCCCAATCTTGCCTGAGCAATTTTAAAACCCATCCCTTCTCCTCCTATAATGTTTGTTTTTGGGACAATTACATTTTCAAATTTTAATTCAGGGTGACCAGTGTAACCATCATCATATCCGTAAACGTGCATTGGCCGTAGAATAGTAATGCCTTCTGAATCCATTGGAACGAGCACTTGACTTTGTCTTGTATAAGGAGGGTTTTCTGGATTAGTTATACCCATAAAAATACAGATTTTTGCCCGAGGATTTATTGCATTTGAAGTCCACCATTTTCTTCCATTAATAACATAATTTTCACCATCAGAAACTATAGAGCTCGAAATATTAGTTGCATCAGATGAGGCAACATTAGGTTCTGTCATTGCAAAACAAGAACGAATTTCACCATTAAGTAGGGGGCTCAACCATTGATCTTTTTGTTCAGGTGTTCCAAACTCTGCAAGAATTTCCATATTGCCAGTATCGGGTGCAGAACAGTTAAATACTTCTGGAGCCCACCAACTCTGTCCTGTAATTTCAGCCAAGGGTGCATACTCAACATTTGTTAACCCAGCACCATATTCACTGTCAGGTAAAAATAAATTCCATAAATTTTGTTCTTTTGCTTTTTGTTTTAACTCGTCTAATAAAACAGGAATATGAAGAGGGTCTCCCGATTCGGCGATAGCTTTTTCATATGCTTCCTCATTAGGAAAAATATATTCATCAAAAAATTTTCTAAGCTCTTCTTGAAGCTCTAAAGACTTTTGAGAAAAATTGAAATCCATTGTTTTATTCTATCAATTAACTTGAGTCCAAGAGAATTAATTCATAAGATATTTGTTAATGGAATTTTTTGATAAGAAAATTAGAGATTAAATCTCTTCAAATATTAAATTAAATTATGACTTTAAATTTGAACAATTTAAAGTCGGCAGATCAAACATAACTTATAAAATTTTTGATGATACAAAAGTTTTTGTTTTAAGAAGACCTCCCTTTGGAAATAAGCTTGAATCTGCTCATAACATGCAAAGAGAATTCAAAATCATTACTGAATTGAGTAAAAACAATTTAAAAGTTCCAAAACCTATTCTTTTATGTGTTGATAGATTGATATGTGATGATGACTTTTACATTATGGAGTATATTGAAGGTGAAACAATTGCCGACAATCTTATTGCTGAAAAATTCTCAGATCTAGATAAAAAAAAGATTACTGAATCATTTATATCAACTCTTACTGAGCTTCATAATTTTGATGTAGAAACATCTGGTTTAAAAGATTTAGGAAAGCATGAAAACTATATTGAAAGACAATTAAACAGATGGAGTAAACAATTTAATGCTCAGAAGGTTAGAGATATAAGTGATTTAGATATTGCTACAAAATTACTTTTTGACAAAATTCCACCTCAACAGAAAGTTAGCATTGTTCATGGTGATTATAGGTTAGACAATGTGAGGATTGATAATAATTCTGTAGCAGCAGTTGTTGATTGGGAGCTTTGCACTTTAGGAGATCCGCTAGCTGATTTAGGAACAGTAATAGCTTCTTGGTCAAATAAAAATGAAATTGATACGCCATTTATATACTCACCTTCTTTGAGTGGAGGATTTCCAAGTAGGCAAGAAATTATTGATATGTATAAAAGTAAGTCATCGCTTAATTTAAGTGATATAGAGTTTTATATAAGATTATCTTTTTGGAAACATGCAATGATAATGGAGGGGGTCTATGTAAGGTATTCTCTTGGTTATTATGGTAAAGTTGATAAAAAAGATGTTGATGCATTTGGTCAAAGTACACTAAGTTTTGCAAAAAAAGCATCCACGAAGAATCTACTTAAGGAGATATTTTGAAAGTTATTCCAGCAAGTGAACTAGAAAATCATATTGGAGAAGAAATAGGCGTTTCTGATTGGTTTGAAGTAACACAGGAAAGAATTAACCAATTTGCTGAAGCAACAAACGATCACCAATTTATACATGTTGATCCTGAAATGGCCAAAGCTACACCCTGGGGGACAACAATAGCTCATGGGTATCTAACTTTAAGCTTACTTACATATTTACAAGCCGACATAGGTTATATGCCAGAAGGTATGCAAATGGCAATTAACTACGGTGCAGACAAAGTTAGATTTATGGAAGCAGTACCTGTAAATAGTAAAATTCGAGCTCGCAATGTTTTGACAGACGTACAGTACAAGAGAAATGGTAGGTGGCTTTTAAAAACAACCTGTACTATAGAAATAGAAGGTAAAGAAAAACCAGCTGCAATAGTAGAAGCTCTTGCAATGTATGTTGTAAGCGAATAAAAATAGATATAGGAGAAATAAATGAGAGAAGCAGTAATTGTATCAGCAGCAAGAACGCCCATTGGTAAAGCATACCGTGGAGCTTATAACAATACAGCTGCACCAACTTTAGCTTCATATTCTATAAAAGAAGCTGTAAAAAGGGCTGGAATAGATCCAAAAGAGGTCGAAGATGTTTTAATGGGTTGCGCACAGCAACAAGGTTCACAAGCTATAAATATTGGTAGATTAGCAGGAATTGCTGCTGGCTTACCTGATAATGTGCCTGGCATGACCATAGATAGACAATGCTCATCAGGGATGATGGCAATAGCAACTGCTTCTAAACAAATTATTACAGATAATATGGATGTAGTTGTGGCTGGTGGAGTTGAATCTATATCACTTGTTCAAACAGCAGATTTTAGAATAGATATCGATCCAAATGTTACTGCAAATGCACAACATGCATATATGCCAATGATTGAAACAGCAGATCATGTTGCTGAAAAATATAATGTAACAAGAGAGAGTCAAGATGAATACTCACTCCAAAGTCAACAACGAACTGCTGCTGCTCAAGAGTCAGGCATATATAAAGATGAAATTATTTCAACTACTACTTCAAAATTGGTTAAAGACAAAGAAACTGGTGAAGTCTCTGAACAAGAATCTATATTAGAAAAAGATGAGGGAAATAGACCAGAAACTAATTTAGAAGGACTTTCATCATTAGTTCCAGTTTATGGAGAAGGAAAGTTTATTACTGCAGGAAATGCATCTCAACTATCAGATGGTTCCGCCTCTGTTGTAGTTATGGAATCTAAAGTCGCAGAAAATAAAGGACTTACGCCGCTTGGTTATTACAGGGGAATGGCAGTTGCTGGGTTGGCACCAGAAGAAATGGGGATAGGACCCATATACGCTGTTCCTAAATTGTTAGATAAATATAACTTAACTGTGGATGATATTGGCTTGTGGGAGCTAAACGAAGCATTCGCAGTTCAAGCTTTATATTGTCGAGATTATTTAGGAATAGATAACGAAATCTACAATGTTAATGGTGGATCGATATCAATTGGACATCCTTATGGAATGACCGGGGCAAGAATGACTATGCATGCACTTATGGAAGGTAAACGAAGAGGTGCAAAGTACGTAGTTGTAACAATGTGTGTTGGTGGCGGCATGGGTGCTGCAGGATTGTTTGAAGTAATTTAGTTAACAAATTTATATGAAAGCTGTTGTTTGTACGAAACTAGGTGAGCCAAATCTTTTAGAAATTCAGGAAATTGATAAACCAAACATCAGTGAAAATGATATTTTAATAAAAGTTGAGGCAGCTGGAGTAAACTTTCCAGATGCTCTTTTAGTGCAGGGAAAATATCAAATTGTCATGGATCCACCATTTGTACCTGGTAATGAGGTATGCGGGATCATTGAAGATAAAGGCAAAAAAGTCAACCTTCCTATTGGTTCAAAAGTAATTGGAATACCACCTATTGGTGGATTTGCTGAATATGTTGCAGTTAACAAAAATTTAGTTATACCCGTTAATGATAATTTTAATTCCCAGGCTGGTGCGAGTTTACCTATTAATTATGGAACAACTTACTATGCACTCAAAAGAAGAGCTCAAGCTAAAAGCGGTGAGAATCTTTTAATTTTAGGTGCATCTGGAGGAATAGGAACAGCATCAATTCAACTCGCTAAAGCAATGGGATTAAAAACCATTTGTGCAGTTGGATCAGATGACAAGACTGAATATGTGAAAAGTTTAGGTGCCGATGAAATAGTTAGGTATGATCAAGTGGACTTAAAAGAAACAGTTAAAGAATTAACTAATGGAAAGGGTGTTGATATAGTTATTGACCCTGTTGGAGGAGAAGCTACTGAGCAAGCACTCAGAGCTACAGCATTTAATGGTCGACTTCTTGTTATTGGATTTGCAAACGGTGAGATACCTAAGATTTCCTTAAATTTAACTTTGGTTAAAGGAGTGTCTATTGTCGGGGTTTGGTGGGGTCGGTGGACAAATACTTACCCACAAGAAACTGCTGAAGATTTTCAAGAATTAATTTCCATGGTTGATAAAGGTGAATTAAATATTATTCCAAATAATATTTATGAATTAGAAAATGCTTCAACCGCTCTTGAAAATTTTCTTACTAGAAAAAATATAGGTAAAACTGTTATAAATATTTAGTGAGATGCGAAATAAGGGTTTTCACCTGCCGCATGATCAGTAGCATCTATTATGTTTCCAATTTCTGGAACGGCTTCACGTAATGAAGCTTCAATACCCTGAGTTAGTGTAACTTGGGCCATGCCGCAACCTTGGCAACCTCCACCTAATCTTAAATAAATATCGTTTCCTTCAACACCAATAAGTTGAGCCGCACCACCGTGTGATGCAATAGCTGGATTTATTTGATTTTCTAAAACAGATTGTACTTTCTCGGCTAGTTCTCCTTTTAATTCTGGTAGGTCTGCAGGATTGCCTATCATCGCAGGACTGGGAGTATTAGGATTGTCCATTGTAAGTCCAGGTGCATCTGGATCCTCTGACATATCAAGGCTTGCACCATCAAACTTATCAATATCTTTGGATGCAATGATTACGGGTAATTCACCGAAATCTACTCTTTTATCATCTGACCTTGCTTGACCTATGTCTAAAAAGCTAAGGTCATATGTAAATTGATTCCCATGTACACCATCAATTTGTAAAAACAGTGCATATTCTTTATCTCCAGGTTCTTGATCACGCAAATCAATTATGGTTTTTACAGCTTCTTCGCCAATGTTAAATTTAAATTCTTCACTCATAGTTACTATTGTAACTCATTTGAGATATGTGAGAAATTAATAAATTAAACTAAACATATATAATTAAAATATGAAAAATATCCTAATTTCACTTGGTGGAAATTGCTCAACTAATAATGATTTAATAAAAGAACAATTTTCTGACATTATTGGTGTTGATAATGGTGCTCAACATTTATTTAACAGATCAATAACGCCAAATGTTGTTTTAGGAGATCTAGATTCTATTGATCCTTCATTGTTAAAACAAATTAAAACTATGGAAATTGATATTAAAAGTTATGATTCAAATAAAGATAAAACAGATTTTGAACTTGCAATTGATTCAATTAATAAGCCAAATGATAAAAAAATATATTTAATAGGTGGCGAAGAGGGTGAAGTTGATCATTTATTTTCTATTTTTTCAATTATTTCAAATTACGAATTTGCAGAAAATTTAACATGGTTTTACCAAGATAAAACAATTATTTTTAAACGAAATATATCAATTGAAATGAAAAAAGGTTCAAGATTTAGCATCATTCCTATTACTAATCTAAAACATTTAAAAATAACTGGAGCAGAATGGGAACTTAATGAAGAAGATCTCAACTCTGGAAGCTCCAAAACTCTTAGAAATATTTCTAACAGTGATGTACTAAAAATAAGTTGTGAATCTGGTCTATTTTGCCTTATCTACTAAGACCTTGGTATATCTTTCCAAGCTTTATCTTTATCTAATTTGGGTTCACCGGGAAGACCCAGCACTCTCTCGGCAATAATATTTCTCATTATCTCAGATGTTCCACCTTCTATTGAGTTAGCTCTTGTCCTTAGAAAAAGGCTTTGAGTGTCTGTGAAGCCAAAAGATTCATTTTCAAAATTTAGATCAGGCTGGGTTAAATCGTAACCTCTAGGGAATAGCAATGCATCATTACCTAGCATTTCCATTCCAAATTCGTATGATGCTTTGTTAATTTCAGCTTCATATAATTTGCTGGTAGAACCTTCTGGTCCTGGAGTACCTTTTTCTCTATTTTCAAATGCTCTAACATTTGTTAATCTTACTGCTTCTTGTTCAATCCAAAGTTTTATTAATTTATCTCTTGAAACCGGGTCATCAAGATTTTTATCATTCCAAAGTTGTACCAAATGACCAGGGGCTCCACTTCCTCTCTCTCGAACATTTCCACCGATCGCAACTCTCTCATTCATTAAAACTGCTAATGATACTCTCCATCCATCTCCCAGGCCACCTAAAAGATTTTCTTTTGGAATCTTAACATCAGTAAAGTAAACTTCATTAAACTCTGCTTCGCCAGTAATTTGTCTTAGTGGCCTTACATCCACACCCTCTGATTCCATATCAACTATAAAAAAAGTTAATCCCCTATGCTTTGGAACATCGGGATCTGTTCTAGTCACTAAAAGACCCCATTTAGCTAAGTGCCCAAGTGTTGTCCAAACTTTTTGTCCGTTGACAATGAATCCATCACCATCATCTACAGCTTTTGTTGACAAACTTGCTAAATCTGAACCTGAACCTGGCTCTGAAAACATTTGACACCAAATCTCATCAGCAGTAAACATTGGTCTTAGGTATTTTTGAATTTGTTCTGGAGTTCCGTACTCAACTATAGTTGGTGCACCCATGCCTATACCAAGAATATTTGCAACTCTATTTTGTTGAGAGATTCCTTCATTTCTTAGAGTCTCTGTAATAAGAAGTTGGTACTTTGGGTTTAAACCTAATCCGCCAGCACCTTCTGGAAACTGAACCCAAGCAAGCCCTAAGTCAAATTGCTTACCCCAAAATTCTTTAATATCGTCTGTTTGACTTCTAAATTGAATGAGTTCATCTAATTTGCCTCTTACTAACTGCTCAGCATCAGAGTGTTTGGTTTCAGTTTTTACCATATAAGATTATACATCAAATTTTTATTACTGATTACCCTGAATAGCCTGTTGAATAATCATTAGTTCATCTTCATTACTAAGAGGATAGGTACCATTTTCAATATTTCTAATTTCTTCAATATTGTCCGCAATATCTTCCGCAGATGCACTGGTATTTACATATCCTTTATGAGTAATAATTCCTATACGTGCAAAACGTCCAGCAGCAACTCCAAAGATTTCATGACTAGGCTCGCAAGCTTCTGATGCAAGGTAAGAAACCATTGGGGTAACTAGTTCTGCACTAAATAATTTTCCAACATCTTCGGGAAGTAAGGCCTCAGTCATTCTTGTATATGCTGTTGGAGCTATTACATTTACTTTGATATTATATTTTGCTCCTTCAATTGCTAATACATTGGTTAAGCCTACAATACCCATTTTTGCAGCACCGTAGTTTGATTGACCAAAATTACCAAATAAACCCGAAGGTGATGCTACATTAACAATCCTTCCGTATGAATTTTCTTTCATTACCTTAAAAGCAGCCTGTGAAACAAAAAAAGTTCCTTTTAAGTGAACATCTATGATCAAAGACAATTCTTCTTCAGACATGTTTGCAAAACTTTTGTCTCTTAGAATACCTGCATTGTTGATAACTGCATCTACCGTACCAAAATTATCAATTGCAGTTTGTATAATAGACTCTCCTCCATCTTTAGTTGCAACTGAATCATAATTTGCAACAGCTTCTCCACCATTTGCTACAATTTCATTTACAACTTCATCAGCTGGAGTATTACCAGAACCAGATCCATCTACAGCTCCACCTAAATCATTCACTACCACTTTTGCACCACGAGAACCCAGATCAAGAGCATATGCTTTTCCTAGACCATTTCCTGCTCCGGTAATAATTACTGTTCTGTTTTCAAAAGAAACTTCAGCCACTTTTATACCCCCTCATACATAGATTCGATTTCATCATTATACATCTCTGCAATAACATTTCTTTTAAGTTTTAAAGTGGGTGTTAATTCTCCACTTGAGTCTGTCCACTCTTTTTCAAGAAGCACAAACTTTTTAATACCTTGAACATTTGCAACTTGAGAGTTTGCTTCATCTATTTGTTCTTGAATTGCCTGTATTACTTTTTCATTCTTCGCCATATCCTTAATAGAATATTCGATACCATTTTCTGCTGCCCAAGTTTCAGCTCCCCCATCACCATCAAGAACTATCAAAGCTGATAAGAATTTCTTACCATCCCCAACAACACATACTTGACCAACTAAAGGATGTGGTTTTACAAGATCTTCAATTTCAACAGGAGCAATATTTTTACCTGCTGAAGTAATTAATATTTCTTTTTTTCTTCCAATAATTTTTACAAATCCTTCAGAATCTATTTCAGCTAGATCACCAGAATGTAGCCACCCATCTCCATCAAAAGTTTCTTTAGTTTGTTCTTCAGATTTGTAATAACCTTGGGTGACATGATTTCCTTTCATACACAATTCACCGTCATCCATAACTTTTACTTCTGTGCCAGGAATTGGTATTCCAACTTTACCGATTGGATTAAGTACTTTTGGAATTTCTATACCATCAACTTTTAACCTTTTTGTAAATGATTCCGCAGCATTTCTGGGTACACCTATTGTTGCAGGCCCAGTATCTTCAGTCATTCCATATATTTCTGTTATATCTATTCCTATTGCGTGAAACCATCTATGAACATCTTTGTTCATTGGTGCAGCAGCGGTTACAAAGTACTCTGTATCCATTATTCCAAGGCCTTCTTTAAACTTCGAGAAAACTAGTTTTGCAAAAACTTTATCTTTTAATTTAACTCCTAGAGGTACTGTTTCACCTCTTTGTTCAAAATCAACTTTTTCCAATCCATTTTTAATCGCCTTATCTATTAAGTCTTTTTTTGGATTTTCTTCAATTTTTGCCTGTAGACCGCCCTTAAATCTTTCCCATACTCTTGGCACAGCCAAAAATACTGACGGCTTAATTGTCGGAAGGGCGTCTCTCATATCTTCTAAGACAGGAACAGGAAATATTTGACCAATTCTATAAATAGCTTGGTAGTGGTCTCCAGCTCTTGCTGCAATATGTGCCATTGGTAAGTATGAAACAATTCTTGGGAATTTAGAAGCCGGTATCATTTGGCCAAATAAACTTTCAATAGTCCATAAAACATTTTTATGGGAAATCATTACACCTTTGGGCTTGCCAGTGGTACCAGACGTAAAAATTAAACACGCTAGTGAATCTGGTGTGACCGTAGAAGTAGCGGAATCTAATTTAGAACCATCATCTTGATTAATCTGTTTGCCCTTTTCTACCAATTCTTGGTAACTATGAACATATTCTAAATCTTTCTTTTCTTCATAACCATCTACCAAAACTATTGCCTCTAATTTAGGACAATCTTTTTTTGCAGCATCAACTTCTGCAAATAGTTCTAAATCTCCAACTATTGCTACTTTTGCTTCCATTAGGTTTGCAACATATTCAATTTGTGAAGATTTTAACTGCTTATACAAAGTTGAAGGTGTTGCCCCACAGTAAACAATGCCTAGATCTGAAATATTGTGCTCTTTAGTATTGTTTGACATAATAAATGCAGTATCTCCTGGTCCTAGACCTAAAGACATCAAACCCGCAGCTAAATTTTTGGATACATCTCTATACTCTGACCAAGAAATAGAGTCCCAAGCTGAATATTCACTATTTGCTGGAGTATTAAGAGCTGGATAATCAGCATACTCATCTGCATTTCTATCAATAAAATCTATTAGTGTTTTACCTTCGACTGATGCAGTAATTAAATTTTCTTGTGATTTTAAATAATCGTGTAAATTAGACAATATTTCCTCCCATGGATCTAATACTTAATTTTAATTTAAATAAAGTAATTGAGCTATTAATTAATAGGATTTATCCCTTAACAGAGCCCGCAGTTAATCCACCAGTAATTTGCTTTTGAAAGAATATAAATAAGGCTGCTATAGGTGTTGCAGCTATAACTGATGAAGCAGCAATAACACCCCAGTCAGCATTAAAATCATCGATAAAGACTGTATTTATTCCTACTGCAACCGTCCATAGGTTTTTATCTTTCAAAAATATTGCAGCGAGGATATAGTCGGAGTAAATTCCAATAAAAGTAATAACAAATATAACAACTAAAATTGGTCTTGCCAGAGGAGCAATAATTTTGGAAAAAATTTGATACTCTGTAGCACCATCAACTTTAGCTGCTTCATCTAAAGACGGAGAAATTGTATCCATGAAGCCTTTAATCAACCAGGAATTGAAGCCAATTGATCCCCCAAGGTATACGAGTATTAATCCAAAATGAGTACCAAGTCCCATGATTGGAGCAACATCACTTATCTGAAAAAACAATAGATAAATAGCAACGAAAGCTAAAAAAGAAGGAAACATTTGTACTATTACAAGTGTTAGTAAACTTGCTCTTCTGCCTCTAAATTGAAGCCGAGAAAATGCGAATGCAGCTAAAGTTCCAAGAAAAACATTAAAGAAAGCAGCAATAATTGCAACCTTATAAGTGTTAAAAAGCCATTTGTAATACGGGACAAGTGGATTGGATGAGAGCAATTTATAATGTTTTAATGTAAATCCATCTGGAATTAATTTTGAATTAGTTAAATTTGCAAAATCCGCAACTGAATTAGTAGCTACAAAAAGGATTGGATATATTGCAAAAGTAACAAAAAACAATGCAATTAGATGTCTCCATCCATATTCTTTGAACCAATTCAACAATTTATATGTTTCCATAAATTCTCTCTAATCTTTTTGTGTATCTAAATGAAATTGCAGATATTACAAGCACTATAAAAAAGATAATTATTGTAACACTTGAAGCCAATCCAAATAAATTACCTCTTCCTCCTGAAATTGCGAGCTTATAGGTAAATGAAATTAGAATATCGGTCCACCCAACAGCTACTTCACTACCAACAATTGGAGGACCACCACCAGTGAGGAGGAAAATTAGAGTAAAGTTATTGAAATTAAAGGCAAATGAGCCAATAAGCAATGGTGAAATAGAGACCATTAATAGAGGGAATGTTATTCTCCAAAATGATTGTAAGCCTGATGCACCATCTACTTTTGCTGCTTCAATTAACTCTTTTGGAATTGACTGTAAAGCACCTGTTGTTATTAAAAACATATATGGAAAACCTAGCCAAGTGTTAACAAGTAGTACAGCTGATCGAGCACTTTCTTTAGTTTTAAGCCACTTTATTGGCTCAATATCTAATATTTCATAAAGTGGGCCAAGCCAACTATTAATCACTCCGTAATCTGGATTCAAAAGACCTTTCCAAACAAGAACAGAAACGAAAGCAGGAATTGCATAAGGGAGAATAAATATAGATCTATATATTCTTTTAAATTTTAAGTCATCTTTATTTAATATCATGCTGAGAAATAAACCTACAATAAAACAAAGAAATACACTAAAAAATGCAAACTGAAAAGTCCATTTTGTTACTACTCCCAGAGGACCTCTAATTCGTTGATTCGAAAATAATTTTCTATAATTCTCTCCACCAACAAAAACTCTCCAACCAGGTTCAATTTCTTTTCCGTCACATACAAAATTATCTTTAACTACAGGACACGTTAATTTATCTGCGTTATTTATCATTACATCATTAAGTTCATCGTATGTATAAAGTTGAGAAGTTGAAGACAGCCTGCCTGTAGATGCACCAAAAACTGAAATTTTATAAAGTTGAACTCTTGTATTTTTATCAATAATTAAAGATAGTTCTTGTAAAGTTGATGAATTAGCTATTTGTTCTTTTCCAGATAATAAATAATATCCATCAGGTGTAATAAATTCATTATTAACAAACAGCGAAGGCTCATGATTTGCATATGAAGAAGTAAATATCTCATCATCTGTAACTGCTTTCCCAAATAAAATATTATCGGAATCTAAATTAGCTACATAATAAAAATCTAAATTAGAATCTTGAAGGATAAACATGTCGAATTCAATACCTTTTTGATTCTCAGGAGAGTAAATTCTATCTTCTAAGATATTAATAGCTTGAGTTTTAGTAAGTATATGACCAGTAGACCAATTAGTAAAAGAAACATAAGAATTATATAAAGCCGGAAAAACTACGAAAGAAATCATAAAAATCATCCCAGGAAGAATCCACTTCATAGGAAGAAACCTATCCGAAAAATATACAATATTAATTAATATCCCTATGACAATAATTAACGAAAGAAGAAACCAGGATTCATAAGCGAAGGTGAGAGGTATTGCGTAAACAATTAGTGAATTAATAATTGCTAAGAAAGAATATCTGAAAATTTTAGATATAGTCATACTTAAATATATCACTAAAAAAATTGGGGCTCAACAGAGCCCCAATTTAATATAGATTAATAAAAATTAACCGCCTGCAATTGCATTACGAACTTGTTCTGCTGCTAATTTCATAGCATCAGATGCATTGCTTATCGTAACGCCTGTCTCCTCATTAGTGCCGTATGCTTGCTCTCTAATTACATTTAAAGCGTCAGCCATTGGTCCCCATACACTTCCCATTTCTGGAATATTAGGCATAGGAATACCATTTGAAGCACTTGCTGCGAATACAGCTGCAATTGGATCTGCAGCTTCAACTACAGCAAATAGTGATTTTGTTGCTGGAAGCCTTGGATCTGATTCATACATTGCTTGTTGAACTTCAACAGTAGCAAAAAAGTCAAGTATAAAGCTTTGTGCTAATACTTGCTTATCACTAAATGATGAAACCATTGCGCCTCTAACTCCAACAAATGGAGTTGCTGCATTACCATCAAATTGAGGAATCAATCCAACACCATAATTAACTGCGCTAGCATCTCCTCTAGCCCATGGACCAGTCATCCAAAATAATGCACGACCTTCCTGGAAATTAGACATAGCTCCACCATAATCAGCAGAATAAACTGTTCCATTTTTCACAAGTCCATCAAGATATTCAGCAGAAGCAATAGCTCCAGCATTATCTAAACCAACGTCTGATGCGTCAAATCCCCCTGCGGAAGCAAAGACATACCCGCCAGCTGAAGCAACAAATGGATGGTTATGATAAGCATCATTTGAAGGTGTTCCAACGCAAAGTTCAGTACCTGCACTATCACAAGCAGCTTTTGCTTCTTCCCATGTTGCAGGAACAGAATCAACTAAATCTGCATTGTAAAACATTGCGATAGCTTCTGTTGCGTAAGGAAATCCGTAAACTTCTCCACCGTAGCTAAACGCTGTTACACCTACATCAAATAAGTCTGATGCTACAGACCCTAAATCTAGTGGTGAAACTACACCGTTTGCTGCTAATTCTCCAACCCAGTCATGTGCTCCTAAGAATACGTCTGGACCTTCACCTGCTGGACCAGCAGTTTGAACATCAGTTCTTATTGCACCAAAGTCATAAACAACAACCTCTACATCAACACCAGCAGCAGCTTCATATGCGCCAACTAATGGTTCTAAGGCAGTTGCAACTTTTTCTTCAGCCCATACCACTATTACTTCTGGTGGTGGCGCTGTGGTTGCAGGAGCAGCTAATGTTTCTTGAGGTGCCTCTGTAGTTTCTGGTGCTTCTGCTGCATCATCTGCAGTATCCCCACCACAAGCCACGGCCACTAAAGAAAACATCAATAAAAATACGATTAATCGTAATTTATTAGTTTTCATATACTCCCTTTCGTATATACGTATATGCATTCAATTAAGAATGACATTGATAATCTAATGTATAATTAGAAATTTTTCTAGCCAAAAACAAAAAATATTGCACAAGTGCACAAGTATTATTTTTCGTGAATGATTGTACCAATATCACCTTGGTTTTTAGTAATTTTAACTGAGCCATCTTCTAATTTAGCTTCGCAATCACCATATATAACATCAATACTGTGAGCATTGGTATTTATAGTTATATCTTTTGTTGACCTATCACGATTTACAATGCAAATTAAAGATTCATCCTGTAAAATCCTTCTGAAAATCACTACATCTTCAGTATCATCTAACAATTCAAATCTTCCGTATTTAAATATTGGATTGGAATTTTTTATATGCATCATAGTTTTAGTAAATTCAAGAATTTTCATATTCCAAGAAGCCTGATCGTGCCATGGAAATGGTTCTCTATTAAATGGGTCATCTGCACCACCCAATCCAACTTCGTCACCATAATAAATTCCAGCGATACCAGGAAATGTTGTTTGTAGAAAAATCGCACCTAAAATACCATCTTCATTGTTTCCAGAGCGATTTAGAAATCTTTTAACATCATGAGAGCTAAGTAAGTTTTGACAAGAGGAAAGAGCTTCAAATGAATACATTGAGTAAAGATTTGCTAAAGAATCTGCAAATTCTTTATTGTTTATCCTTTTAGTTGCAAAATAATCCGTCATGGTTTCTCTAAAAGAATAATTCATGGTTCCATCAAACCTGTCTCCTTGTAGCCATTGAGAAGTATCACCAAAAATCTCAGATATAAGTAAGACATCTTCTTTTGTTCCGTACGCAATATCTCTGAAGTCTTTCCAGAAAGAGAAGTCTAATTCTTTTGCAACATCCATTCTCCACCCATCAATATCAAAGTTTTCAATCCAATGCTTTGTTACTTCAAGTGCCCATTTTCTTGCATCTTTATTTTCGAAATTGACCTTAGGCATATCTGGCACTCCCCACCAAGCTTTGAAAGATGGTTCAACAATCGGCCCATCATCATCTCTGATTTCTACTGGAACCATTGTCTCCTCAAAAGTTTTGTCTAAATACCTTTTGTATTCCTCTTCATTACCATCCCAACCCACTTTATATGTATTTGAATACAGGTGTGGTCTGTGTATAAATCTGACTGGATAATCAAAAACTGTAAACCAATCTTTGTATTTTGATTTTTCACCATTTTTTACAAGATCTTGAAATCCAAAATGTCTTGGATGAACGTGGTTAAGAGAACAATCTAATATTATTTTTATATCTCTATTGTGGCACTCTTTAATTAATTCTCTTAAAGCGTCATCGCCACCCAATGATGGCTCAACTTTAAAATGGTCCCACGAATCATACTTGTGTGTACTAGTAGAAAGAAATATTGGATTTAGATAAACAATATTTACGCCTAAAGATTCAATATGATCTAAATTTTGTATTACTCCGTATAAATCTCCTCCCTGAAAGTCTAATCTTGTAGGAGTTGAACCCCATTCAACAGAATTTTTAGGATTTATAGAACTATCTCCATTAGCAAACCTTTCAGGAAATACTTGATACATAACTCCTCCATATACCCAATCTGGAATCGTATGTCTATTGAAAGTATTTATATCATAAATCCATTTTTCTGAGGGGGATATAAAATTAGCGATGCCGCTAGTTCCTAAATATATATTTAACTGATCATCAGTAGTTGCAGCAAAACTAAATTTAGCAACTGATGATCTAAATTGTATTTGTGTTCCCCAAAATATAAATCTATCTGTTTCTGCATACTTTCTTAACTCGATCGGTCTAAAATCTTCATCTTCTAAAAGTATCCAAAGTTTTGAAATATTTTTTTGAGAATGAACCCTAATTCTCCCTGTACCATCTCTTGAAATTGAAAAATGTTTTTTATCATTGAAGTCAAAACGAAAATCATAATGGCCAAGATGAACATCTCCATCAAAAAAATCAATTTTTTGTTTTTCACCTGCGTCAACAAATTCCGGGCTGTGCTCTTCTACCATAAATTAAATTTACTATTATTTTTTCATTATGTATTCTATATTTGAAACATATGGATATAAATAAAACTAGCGGGTTAATTCTGCATCCAACTTCATTACCTAGTGATTATGGAATTGGTGATTTTGGTAAAGAAAGTTATAGATTTGTTGACATACTGAGTGAATCAAAAACTCAAGTTTGGCAGGTACTACCATTAGGCATTACAGACAATATTGAATACTCTCCTTATTCAAGCAAGTCCTCTATTCTTGGAAATCCATATATTGTTTCATTAGATAAATTAGAAAATGATATTTTTACTAGTGACGAATTAAATGAAATAAAAATAAATAACTCTGACAAAGTTGACTACGAAGTGGTTTACAGTAATAAAAATAATTTGTATAAGAAAATTTCTGAAAGAGTCAACATCAACGACTCAGAATATAGAGACTATATTGAAAATGATTTGAAGAAACAACACATAACATTTTTAACTTTAAGTGAAATTTATGAAGGATCCTGGAACACATGGTCTAAAAAATATCAAAACTATTCAGAATCACTTTTTGATGAAGTATTTACCAAATATTTAAGCACATTTACTAAAAATATATATTTACAATACGAATTCGATAATCAATGGCAAAATATTAAGTCTTATGCCAATAGTAATAATGTAAAAATCCTTGGTGATATACCTATTTATGTCAATCATAATTCTGCAGATGTGTGGCTAAATCAACATCTTTTTGATTTGGGAAATAATAATGAAATGAGTTTTGTATCAGGTGCTGTTCCGGATGACTTTACAGTAGAAGGGCAAATTTGGAATACTGCACTTTATAAATGGAATAATCATAAAGTAGACGGATATAAATACTGGATTGAAAAATTAGATTATAATTTGAAAAATTATGACTACTTAAGAATAGATCATTTTGTTGGATTTTTTCAATTTTGGGCTATTCCTGAAAATGAACCTGCATTAAATGGACACTGGAGAACAGGTCCATGGAAAACATTTTTTGATGTTGTTTCTAAATCGATTGACTTTAATAAATTACTTGCTGAAGATCTTGGTGTTGTCTTACAAGAAACAGCAGACATTTTAAGTAATTTCAATATTCCAGGAATGAAAGTGCTTCAACAAAGAATACCAAACGAGACTGCGCATAGTGAAATTCATCCCAAAGAGTGGGATTTTAATATTGCTTCCTATACAGGTACTCATGACAGTCCAACAATTAAACAATGGCTTAATGAAGTTGATGATATTCAAATTGAATTTTTCAATCAATACAAACAAAGTAGTTCTTCTTTATACGAATCTGATGTTTGGAACTTTATATCGCTTGTGTGGGAATCACCATGTCAATTAGCAGTTACAACTGTCCAAGACTTACTAGAACTTGGTAAGGAAGCCAGATTTAATATCCCAGGAACAACTGAGAAAAATTGGATTTGGAGACTAGAAAATTTAGATATCCTTGAAAGTATAAAAAAAGATTTAAAAAAGCTTAACAAATCTTCAAACAGAGCCTAATTGCTTTCCCTAACATAATCTATAACTATCTGTGCTTGTTCTTCAGTAATCCTAACTGCCGGCATAGAGCCTTTTCCATTCAAAATAGTTTGAAGCCAATATGAATCAGGCATGTTCAAAACATCATCAGTTTTTAAACTTGGGCCAGCTCTTCCTGAAAAATCAGCTTGGTGACATGCTGAACATCTTGCAATATAAATATCTTCACCTGTAGTGAGTTCAGCAGTTTCTTGAGTTCCACATGCAATAAATAAAAAAAGAAACAATAACGAAACTTTTTTCATTCTTATTCTTCTTCGAGTGCAGATTTAAATTCTTTTGTAGATTTTCCTAATGATTTAGCTAAGCCTGGGAGCCTTTTTGCTCCAAAAAGCAGTAGCAGTATTGTTAAAATTATTAAAAGTTCTGGTAATCCTAATCTCATAACATCATTTTAATAGTCTAAATTTCTTTATTAAGACCTATATATTTCTTTTCTAGAAGCCACATTGATAAAAAACCAATAATTGAAAACACTATAAAGTAAATCAGTTCGCTCTCTTGGCTTGATGAAGGCAAAACAGGGTTAGTATATATCGGCTCATTAGATGTATTGTATTCCAGCACCTTGTAGAAGGGCCATACCTTAAACAAAGAACCCAGTAGAAATCCTACAAGTACACTTATAACTACATCATTATATTTTTTAAAAAGATATGAAAAAACTCTGCTAAAAGTAACCAAACCAACAATACATCCCCCAATAAATATGGAAATTACTGTTACATCAAAATTATTCAATGATTTTAAAATAAATTCATATTTTGAGAGAAACACAAGAATAAATGATCCACTAATTCCTGGAAGTATCATAGCTGAAATTGCAATTGCTCCTGAGATAAATATAAAAAGATTTGAATTAGGTGTGCTTGAAGGTGCTTCAAGAGCTATATAAGCAGATATCAATAATCCAATTATTGTAGACACAACAACCTTGCTATTTACTGTTTCAATCTGATAAAAAATTACAATTGCCGATGCAATAATTAATCCAAAAAAGAATCCCCATATCTTAAAAGGGTGTTGGTCAATTAGAAAGACAATTATCCTGGACAGTGCCAAAATCGATGTCAACATTCCCAAAAGTAATGTTAATAAAAATGTACCGTTGATTTGTTTCCAAAATAATGAAAATTTGAAACTAAATAGAAGTTTGATTGCATTTCCATCAACTGATTTTATTGAGTCTATTAATTCTTCATAAATACCTGTTATGAAAGCAATTGTTCCTCCAGATACACCAGGAATTATTTCTGCAATTCCCATAAACACACTCTTAAGATACAAATCGATTTTAAATTTCATAAATTATTTTGTCTTAGTTCTTACTAATCTAAACAATATCGGAGATAAAGTTGCCGTTATTACAGCTAGCAAAATTATCTGTTGTTCTAATTCTTTGGAAATCAAATCTAGGTGTACCCCAATTTCAGCCATTGCGATTATCAAACTAAATCTTGCTGAAAGGAGAAAACCACCTGCGAGCATATCTCTAAATTTAATTTTTGAAAAAACAAGTAACAATGAAGGAATAAATTTCACCCCAACTGCAATCAAAAATAAATAACCGACTTCAACAAAAAATTGAGTTTCAGTAAATACACTGATGTCATAATTTAGACCAATATTTATAAAGAATATAGGTATTAAAAAGCCGTATGAGAATCCCTTAAGACTGCTTTCAAGAGTTCCTCTATTAGAAAATGTAAATGCAAAGATTGTTCCAGCTAAAAATGCTCCCAGTATTGCTTCGATGTCAAAAAATACAGAAACACCTACAAGAATCAACATTAAAGCAAGAGAACTTCTTATACCAAGCTCATCAGGATCATTACCATCAAACATTCTTGAGAATAATTGCGGATTCCACCAAGCAACTCTTCTTATTATGCGTAATAGCATTATCACAACAATAAAATAAAGAATTACATTGAGATTAGATATGGATAGTCCTCCAGCATTAATAAATGATGCATAAACAGTTGCAGCTAATAAAGTTAGAATATCTGCAAGAAGCGCAACCATAAATAATGTTTGACCATATTTTGTTTTAATAGTTCCATCACTTCTAAGAATTGTAATTACAATATCTACACTTGTCGTACACAACACCAATGCCAAAAAGATTGGATAGTCTAAACTAGAAATCAAATAAAAAGAGGTCACTACAGTCAGGAGATAAATTGACATCGGCAATGCTAAAGTTCTGAGACCTTTTTCTCTGAAAGTATCTAATTCAATCTCAAATCCAGATAAAAACATCAATAATAAAAATCCAAGAATTGCCAGCCCTGATATAAATTCTGAAGAATCGACCCAACCTAAAACTGGCCCAACAGTGATGCCATAAGCAATTTCAAGAACAATTCCAGGTATTTTAATTCTTTGTCCAACAAGTGGTAAGACAAAAGCACCTATAGAGATGATAACTAACGATACTGCTTCAAATTCTTCCATTTTTAACTTGGAATATACAAGACAGAAGACTTTGAATTACTAGCTATAAATTCAATAGTTTTTCTACTTTGCCATGACTGATTGGTACCAGTACTTATTACTGAGAGGTCAAACTTATTAGACAGCTCAGAAAAAATCTTTGCTTCATTTCCTTCTTCATTTTCCAAATCTAGCTGAACTTCATGAGATAAAGCTAGGTCTTGCAGTTTTTCAATAGAATCTGAAACTTTAGAAGATTCTTCTGATTGTAAAAATTTAGGTTGTGATACATTTACCGCTGTCAATGAAGCAGATAATGAAGCAGCTAGATCAAAAGATATTGAGTTTGATGAACTTTCACCAAAATCATTATTTATCAAAATTCCAATAGTTTTGTAGGGGTAAGTTGACTTTGAGAAAAGTACAGGTGTATTAGATTTGTTTGAAATATTTATTAAAGATTTAATTTTAGATTTGGACATTCCTTCTACAACTGGGTAGAAAATTGTTCCTATTGAAGAATCAGATACAAAACTTTCTATATCTTTTGTAGATATTTTATTCTTAAGATGCATTTCGAATTCTTGATCTTTAAGAATTGCTTTTAATGTATCATCTGTTGATTCAAGATTATTATCGAATAAATCTTCTCTAGTTAAAACCAACAACGATGTGGCTTTTGTATTTCTTGTATAAAATTCAGATTCAGATAAGTTTTTAAGATTCTCTTCATTTTCAAGAACTACAAGTATATTTTTACCAAACTCTAGTGGAAATCTTGATTCTGATCCTGAAAAAAGATTTATTACATTTGAAAATGCACCCGACTGTAAAACAATAGTTACAAGATCTCCAGTCTCAATCTCTGTATCGCCGTGGGGAATAATTACCTTACCTTTTCTCAATAGAGCTCCAACAATATAGTAGTCAGATCCTATCTCACGCAGTTTTTTCCCTCTTACCGGACTATCAGAACTAATTTCAATTTCGATAGCCTCAGCCCTGCCCCCTGCAAAAGCCTGGGAAACAACTCTTCTGGGTTCAAGAATATGTTCAAACCTTCTTGCTAGTAGAATGTCTGACTCTACAACCTCAACTCCAAGATTTTTATATATATCACTATTTGAAGAATCATTTATTACAGATGACAATCTAATAATTTCATTCTGCTTCGCAATTTTTAAAACTTCTAAATTTACTTCATCGCTTAATGTGAGAGTAATAACAGCAGTTGTATGTTCTAAACCTGCCTTTTTTAAAACTAGTGAAGAAGTGGCATCTCCTTGTATTTTTTCAATTTGTCGTTTTGTTGTGAAGTTTCGTAATTTTTCTTGATCTAAATCTACTACAGAAATAGACCAGCCAGAACTAATTCTATTTATTAGCTCTTTAGCCTCTCCATGTGCGCCTACAATAATTACTTTCACGAGCTTTATTATCCTATATATTCATATTAGTTAAAGAACTACTTTCTTATTATTATTTAAACTTTTAAATTAAAGAAAATACTAGGGAAATATAGGTTTTTATCAACTAAACGCTAAATAAGAAGTGTATAACATCACCATCGTTGATAATATAATCTTTACCTTCTGATCTAAGTTTGCCAGCTTCTTTTGCGCCTTTTTCACCATCATTTTCTACAAAGTCTTCGAATGCAATTGTTTCAGCTCTGATAAAGCCCTTTTCAAAATCGGTATGAATCTTACCTGCAGCTCTTGGGGCTTGATCGCCAATGTTAATGGTCCACGCTCTGACTTCTTTCTCTCCTGCTGTAAAATAAGTCTGCAATCCCAGCAGTTTATATCCAGCTTTGATAACCCTGTCAAGACCTGACTCAGCTTGACCAATGTCTGATAAAAATTCCTTTTTCTCCTCCACTGGCAGTGTTGATATCTCAGCTTCTAATTCTGCACATATAGCAACAACTTCAGAATCTTCATTTTTAGCAAAGTCATTAATCAATTCCAAATGATGATTGTTTTCAAAACCACTTTCATTAACGTTGGCAACATATAAAACAGGTTTAATTGTTAATAGTTGAAATCCCTTAAGTAACTTCTGCTCTTCATGGTTGAATGAAACTGTTCTAAGGCATTCGCCTTCTTCAAGAATTGGAAGAATTTTTTCCAGTAATTCTCTTAAAGGTAAGCCTTCTTTTTGACCTGCTTTAGTGCTTTTAATTGCTTTCTGATACAGTTTTTCAACAATGCTCAAGTCTGCTAAAACTAACTCTGTATTAATAACTTCTATGTCATCAATAGGAGAAACTTTACCTGATACATGAACAATGTCTTCATTTTCAAATGCTCTGACTACATGGACGATTGCATCTGTTTCACGTATGTTTGTTAAAAACTGATTACCTAAACCCTCACCTTTAGAAGCACCCTCTACGAGACCGGCAATATCAACAAATTCCATTGTTGTGGGAGTGATTTTTTTTGGATTAACAATTTCTGCCAACTTGTCTAATCGAGAATCATTAATTGGAACTATGCCTACATTAGGCTCAATGGTACAAAATGGGTAATTTTCAGATTCAATTTCAGATTCAGTTAAAGCATTAAATAATGTGGATTTACCTACATTTGGCAATCCGACTATCCCACAATTAAACCCCATAAAATTTCCTTATTATCTAAAGACATATTAAATATAGTGTTGAAATCAATTAAATTTACATTTCTAAACCTCATCGGACAATTATTTTGATTAAAGTTTTAGATGAGGGGGATTATGAACGAAAAAAATAATAAAAGAACGATATTTGGTTGGTCAATGTATGACTGGGCCAAATCAGCTTATGAAACAACTACGTTAGGAGCGGTATTACCAGTCTACTTTGTAAGTGTTGTTGTGCCTGAAGAGGGCTTTGAATTCAGGGGAAACATATATACAGGTGCTGAAGTTTGGGGATTTGCTATTGGTTCTGCTTTGTTTATATTTTTCTTAATAATGCCAACAATTGGTGCAATTGGTGATATGTCTGGCAACAGAATGAAATTCTTTAAAGTCTTTGCTTATGGAGGTGCTGTGTTTGCATCTTCATTTTATTTTGCAACATCCGGTGATGTTATATTTACTTTGGTCATTTACTTCTTAGCTCAGTTCGGTGCAACAGGATCAAATGTTTTTTACGATAGTGTTTTAAAAGATATAACAACCGATGATACTATCGATGCCGTTTCTGCAAGAGGGTATGCTCTTGGGTACCTAGGTGGTGGTACACAACTAATAATGTCTTTTGTTATAATTCTTTTTGGTCCTGATCTCCTTGGAATAGATACCGCATTAGCATCTAGGATTGCAATTTCTCTTGCCGGATTATGGTGGCTTATATTTTCAGTATTTAGCTTTTCTAGAATGAATATTGTCGAAACAAATTCAGAAAAAAGCTCAATATCAGGTGCATACAGTAGAAATTTTAAAACTTTGAAAAAAATTAAAAAATTTCCTTTCTTAATGTACTTTTTAATTGCATATATATTTTTCTGGGATGGCTTACAAACATTGATCAATATGTCTGCTGCATTTTTTACAGAAGTATTACTTTTGGATCAAACTCAAGTTCTGATTGTGTTTTTAGTCGTTCAGTTTGTAGCATACTTTGGTGCAAAATTAGCAGGAAGACTTGCTACTAAAATAGGTCAAAAAAATGTATTGTATTACACAATGTTTTTGCTTTTCTTAGTTGGAAACGCAGCTTACTTTGTTCCAGAAAAACAATTAATCCCTGTTGTTTTAATGGGAGTAGTCACTGCAATGGGAATGGGTGGTCTTCAATCAGTTAGTAGAAGTGTCTATGCAGCAATGTTGCCTAAGGGTGCTGAAGGAGAGTTTATGGGATTCTTTTCAGTCCTCTCTAGATTTTCCGCTATCTGGGGACCGCTAATTTATGCATATGTTAGTGCTTCTACTGGAAATCCAAGACTTTCACTCCCAGTGATTACGTCCTTTTTCTTAATTGGTGCACTTCTTTTGAGAACCGTAGATATGGATAAAAGAATCAGTGAAGAGGAATGGGCAGCTAGTTAGAACTAACTATTCTTGATAAATTAAAAAACAGCGCAGATACAGTTATCGGACCAACCCCACCGGGAAATGGTGCTCTGTTGCTTACTAAATCTGCTATTTGATCAGTGTCTATATCTCCATATGTTTTACCATCCACCGATGAAATTCCAATATCAATTATTGTTGAACCTTCTTTAAAAAATGTACTGTCGTATATTTTAGCTGAACCTATTGCTGATATAAATATATCTGCTTGTTTTGTGAATAATTTTTGATTTGTTGTCTTGCTATGAATAACTGAAACATTTCCATTGTAGCTTTTAGAAGATAGAATTTTAGCTAAAGGTGATGAGACAAGTCTAGACCTACCTGCAATAACTATATTCCTATCTTCCGTTTTAATTTTATAAAAGTTTAATAACTCTAGAACAGCTAAAGATGTGGCAGGTATTAACTTATATGTCTCAGAAAACAAGCTTCCTAAATTATAAGAAGTTAACCCATCAACATCTACTTCATGAGGAATACAATTAATTGCCTCTTCTGGGTCTAGATGATCAGGAAGAGGAAGTTGAATGATTATGCCGTCAGTCTCTTTTGCCTCTGATGAAATTACTTCACCTAATATATCCTGAGAAGTTAAAGCATCTAATTTTATCCAATTAAATTCTACCCCAAGTTGAATTGCCTTTTCTTGTTTACGAGACACATATAATAACGAAGCAGGGTTGTCGCCAACTGTAATTGCGGTCAAATGAGGTTTTTTATTTTCATTTGAGTATTCATCAAATATTTTTTTACTAATTTTATCAAGTTGCTCTGCAACTGGAGCGCCATATAATATTTGTTCCATTTTTAATAGTTTAATAATTATGAAACATATTTAATAGATAACTTTATTAAAATGATTTAATTATGGATATTTCTAAATTAGATAAATTAATAAAACCATCTGGAACTATGGCTATTTCTAATAAATCCAGAGAATTGAAATCACAAGGTAAACCAGTAATAAGTTTTGGAGCAGGAGAACCAGATTTTCCCTCACCACAACATGTAGTAGATGCTGCTATAAATGCAGCTTCTGATCCAAAAAATCATAAATATTCACCAGCAGCTGGACTGGAGTCTCTAAGAGAGGTTATTGCAAAAACTTCAAAAGAATATTCTGGATTTGATATAAATTCTAAAAATGTAATTGTTTCAAATGGAGGAAAACAATCAATTCTTACAGCATTCCTTTCGATACTAGATAGTGGCGATGAGGTATTAATACCTGCCCCTTACTGGACCACTTATCCTGAAGCCGTGAAAATAGCAGGCGGAAGTCCTGTATTTATCGAAACTAAAAAAGATAACAATTTTAAAGTAACAGTTGATCTTTTAGAAAATGCAAAAACTAGTAATACAAAATTGTTAGTTTGGTGTTCCCCATCAAATCCAACTGGTGTTGTATATACAAAAGAAGAAGCTGAAGAAATTTATGATTGGGTTTTCAAAAATGATTTATGGATTCTATCTGACGAACTATATGAACATTTGGTTTATGAAGGTGAGGCTTCTCCATCACCGGCTATTTATGATTCTGAATTAAAGAATACAATTATTGTCAATGGTGTGTCTAAAGCGTACTCTATGACTGGATGGCGTGTTGGTTGGTTAATTGCTAATGATGAAGTAGTCGGCTTAGGGAAAAAAATACAATCACAAGCTACTTCAAATGTATCAAATGTATCTCAGTTAGCTGCTGAATCAGCGCTGCTAAATGGACTAGATGTTACAAATGAAATGAAAATAGCATTTAATAGAAGAAGGCTATTTTCAACTGAAAAAATTAATTCAATTTCTAATTTAAATGTAGTAGATAGTACGGGGGCTTTCTATTTATTTGTAGATGTTAACCACTATTGCTCGGGAAATAATGGAATAAATTCATCAGAAGAACTATGTGATTGGCTCCTTGAAAATTATTTTATAGCATTTGTTCCAGGTGAAGTGTTTGGAACTCCTGGATTTATGAGGTTATCATATGCTTTAAGCGATGAAGATCTTGATGAGGGATTAAATCGTTTAAATGAAGCTATAGATAATTTAAATGAATAATGTAAATAAAAAAAGTCTTTTTTCCTGGCTTCTTTTTGATTTAGCAAATACAGTATATGCATTCATTATTCCTGGCTTATACTTTTCAGTTTGGCTAGTTAGTGAAAAGGGGTGGACCGATCAGCAACTAGGTCTTGCAACATCTTCAGCTATGATAATTGTTGCAATTTTAGGACCCTGGATAGGAAGAAAATCAGATAGTTCACAAGGGAAAAAGAAAATTCTTTTACTTATGACGCTTATTTGTATTATTTCAACTTTTTTACTTGGAACATTCTCAGTTGAAACATCAGTCCTGTTATTTATATTTTCATTAATTGGCTTTAACTTAGGCTCTGTAGTCTACGATGCTCTGCTTGTATCTGTTAGCAATGAGGAAAATCGAGGAAAAATATCTGGTCTTGGCGTTGCTTTTGGATACACCGGATCATTAATAGGATTTGGTGTAGCAACACTGTTGCAAAACATGGGTTATAGCTATATTGAAATTTTTAAATCTGTTGCAATTTTATTTTTGATCTTTTCATTACCGGCATTTATTTTTATTGAAGAAAAAATTACTTCAGATAAAAAAATAAAAATAAACATTTTAAATTCTATAACTGTAGTTATTAATTCATGGAAACACTCAAGGCAGTATGAAGGTTTGACAAGATTTTTAGTTGGTAGGTTTTTTTATGCAGATGCAATTAATACTCTTATTAGTGGTTTATTAGCTGTTTATCTAGTTGAAGAGGTTGGATTGACCCCGGCTGATAGTCAAAGTATATTGGCACTTGCTATTGTTGTATCGATAATTGGTGGTTATATTTTTGGAAAAGCTGCTGATTTGTACGGTCCAAGAAAGTTAATTTTAATTAGTATTTTATGCTGGATGATTTCACTCTCTCTGGCGATAATTGCAACTGAGTTTGATCAATTATGGTTAATATATGTTACTGGTGTTTTAGGAGGTTTCAATATTGGCGGTATATTTGCAGTTGATAGAGTATTTATGACTAGACTTTCACCTGAAAAACATCTCGGAGAATTCTATGGCCTTTATTCAACTGTTGGAAGGTTTGCAACTATTCTTGGACCAATACTTTGGGGATTGATAGTAAATAGTTTGGGCCTAGGAAGAAATGTCGCAATGGGTTCCCTAATCTTACTGCTAGCAATCTCCTATTACATAATTCATGGTGTTTCGGATAAAGTTAAAAATTAAAAGAAGAAAAATCTCTTTTTCTTTTGAACCTCATCTAGCTGTTGTCTTGTGTTTTTGAGTTTTTCTCTAAGAAAATCTGCTTCAGCTTCGGCTTTAGCTGCTCTTTCTCTAGCTTCTGCCATTAATTGGCTAGACTCATGTAAATTACCTAACTGATTTAATACAGTATTCCAAGCATCCAGTGGAACCAAAAGGCTGTCACTTTCTTGGATTTCATCAACACTCTTTTCACTGGTAATCTTTTCATCAGTAGTGGCTTCTTCTTTTTGAGTATTAATTTCTGACTTATCTTTTTTGAGAAAATTATATTTCTCAGCCATTCTATCTTCGTAGTTACTCATTTGTAAATTCTTCTTTCATGCTTTCCAATTTAGTATTTTGAAATTCAAACCCTTCTTTGAGCAGTTTTTTTGGTATTGCTCTTATACTATTTAATCCTAGCTGCTCACCAAGTTCCCATCCAACGGCTAACTGCATAATTACTGGAGGTAATGGAGGAGCAAAGAACTTTTTATTCATTATATTTGCAATTATTTTTGAAAATTCTTTTTGCTGCAATGGCTCAGGTGCTGTGCAATTTACAGGTCCATTAATATTTGAATTTTCTAAACAAAAAATATAAGCAGATACGAGATCTTGTACGGAAACCCAAGAAAAGTATTGATCTCCTTTACCAATTGGTCCAGATAGGTTGAGTTTAGAAATAAGTGTAAAAATTTGAGTTGCAACATTTCCTTTACCTAATACAATTCCAGCGCGACACTTAACAACTCTGACACCTAGTTTTTTTATTTCTTCTAAAGGTCCTTCCCATGCTTCTTCGACTACCAACTGTAAATATTGCCCCCTATTGTAAGGTGTGTCTTCTGTAACAACTTCATCGCCATGGTCTCCATACACATCATTACCCGAGGCAGTTATAAAAATTTTTGGATGATTATCAGATGATTTAAATGCTTGTATAAATGTTTCTGATGCCCATTTTCTAGACCAGTAAATTCTAGATTTTCGCTCCTTGCTCCAACGGCCTCCTGCTAGTGGTAAAAATCCAAGTATGTCTTTCGGTGCAATGCTTTCTCCAGCAAGGTGAATAATTGCATCTAAAGTTTCAAATTTTTCTTGATCTATATCTTGTTTTGATGGCTTCCAGTAAATTTCATTATCATCTTTCGGCTCTCTTCTTACAAATTTATATACTTCATGTTCGGAATCATTTATTGCTTTAACTAAACGCCTTCCAATAAATCCAGATGCTCCAGTTACTCCAACTTTCATTCTTCCTCGCCGTAAAAAACAAAAAAGTTTTCGAGTGTTTTTTCTACTCCAGATGTATCAGCACCTAAATTTCTATTAAAATTTACGGTTACTATATTTGATTGAATAAATATTGTATCTATATCATTGGTTTCTTGAAATAATTTAAGAGCCAGTTGCCCACTTACATCAGGAATTAATGATGCTTCAGAAATGTTATGAAAAGTCATCCCTTCCTGACCTGAAACAGATCTATTAAGATCAAAAATTATTGTTTTATTTAACTTTGTAGTTTTAACTTCAATAAGTTGACCCATTACAGTTCTCCAATTCTAAGTACTCGTATCAAATTAGTAGCAGCCTCAACATTTGGTGGTGTTCCAGCAACAACCACTACTTTATCATCTTTATTGTATTTTTTTTCAGTAATTAGAAAGTCATTCGCTGATTTCAACATTTCCGAAAATGTATTTTTTCTTTCTATAGGATATTGATTCACACCCCAGAGTAAGTTCATTTGATTGAGTGTTTTTATCTTTGTTGTAAAAGTTATAATTTCGGCTTGTGGTCTAAAGTTTGATATTAATAAAGGAGTTCTACCAGTTTCAGTAAAAGCAACTATGGCTTTTGCTTGTATTTCGTTTGCCACTTGGACTGCAGCTCTTGCAAGTGTAGTTGTAATTGAGTCTTCAGAAGTATTCTCCTTTGAAAGTAGTGAAGAAGTGTCATTCTTTGAATCAGTTTCTCTACAAATTAACGACATAACTTCTACAACTCTATTCGGATTATCTCCTATAGATGTTTCTGCAGATAACATTACGGCATCTGAACCTTCGAGAATTGCATTAGTGATATCAGTTACTTCTGCTCTTGTCGGTCTGTATGAAGATTTCATCGACTGCAACATCTCCGTTGCTGTTATAGAGATCTTTCCTTTCTTATTTGCAGCATCTAATATTTGTTTTTGCACAAATGGCACTTGTTCCAAAGGAAGTTGAACTCCTAAATCTCCCCTTGCTACCATTACTCCATCCGCTACATCTAAAATTTCTTCGATGTTATCTAGTGCAGCTTTTAATTCGATTTTTGCAATTACTTTAATACCATTAGGGATTAGGTCTCTAACTATATTTATATCACCAGCGTTCCTAACAAATGAAACAGCAACAAAATCTACATCGTGTTTTGTACCAAACTCAAGATGTTCTTTGTCTTTTTCAGTTATTGCTGAGACAGAAAGGTTTGAGTCTGGAAACGCAACACCTTGATTGTCTCTAAGCTCTCCTCCTATAAGAATTAGTGCTGTTAATTTATCTTTTTTCTTTTTTACTATTTTTAAAACTATCTGACCATCATCAATAAATACCCTATCATCAACGTTTACATCTCTTAACAAATGGTCATAATCAATAAACACTGTCTCTTTATTCGACTCTATAGATGTATTAGTTAAATCTACATGTTTACTTTTTTCTAATATGGTATTGTCAGAAGATTTTCCAGTTCTTATTTTGGGTCCTTGAATGTCTTGCATTACTGCAACTTGTTTTTTGGAGTTGCGTGCCCATTTAATTACATTTTCATGGTCTTCTAATGTTCCATGAGAGAAATTGATTCTCAGTACATTTACTCCGGAATCTATAATGCTATTAATTTTGGCTTCACTCGAAAGGCTTGGCCCAACAGTTGCAATTATTTTTGTTTTTCTATCCATATTGATTAAATACTTTAATAGCATGGTATAACAAATTTAAGTATATGAATAGAAAAAAAATCATAGGAATTCCAATAAAAAACCTTGAAAACCCTATGTCTAGATTGTCTGAAGTTCTCACACAAGATGAAAGAATACATACTCAGAGGGAATTAATACGAAATATTGTTCAGTCTTTTAAAAATAATGACCATGAAATATTTTTAATATCAACAGATAATGAAGTAGAAATTTTAGCAAAGAATTTAAATGTTAAAATTTTTAAATGTAACTCTTCTGGTTTAAACAAAGAAGTAATTGAATTTTCAAAATTATTTAGTAACTATGATGGATGGATTATTTGCCACGCAGATTTACCGTATATGACAAAACACTTTGCAAATACAATTAGTGCAGAAATAAATGAAAATGAAATACTAATAGCTCAAAGTAAAGATAATGGAAGTCCGTTTATTGCTGGAACTGTAAGTTTTAACAAATTTCTTTTTGGAAAAAATAGTTTTAATAAACATATTGAATATCTAATAGATAAAAAATATGCTTATAAACAGATTTTTAGTACTGAATTTACTTTTGAACTTGATGATGCAGAAGATTATAAAAAATTTATACAAAATCAACCAAGATGGTTTAGAAAGCTAAATGCTTAGCAGCCCCGACCGGATTTGAACCGGCGTTTCTGCCTTGAGAGGGCAGCGTCCTAGGCCTCTGGACGACGGGGCCTCTGCTCGGGGAGAAGGACTTGAACCCTCAACGATGGGACCAGAACCCATTGTGTTGCCAATTACACCATCCCCGAAAGATAGCAGCCCCGACCGGATTCGAACCGGCGTTTCTGGGTTGAAAACCCAGCGTCCTAGGCCTCTGGACGACGGGGCCGTATAAATATTAAGAATAAAGTATTTTAATTATTAGTTTGTTAATTTTTCGATACTTTCTGCCAATCTTGCAATGCAAGTCTCTTTACCCAATGCAAATATTGATTCAAATAGCGGAGGACTAATTTTTGTACCAGTAATTGCTACACGTGTAGATTGGAATCCCACTTTAGTTTTAATTTCTAATTCTTCCAAAGAAGTTCTCATTACAGATTCGATATTTTCCAAATTAAATTCTTCTAAATCGATGAATTGTTTTCTTATAGTATTTAAATACTTTTGAGCTTCTTCTGAATTTACAGTATCCCACTCGTCTTGATTAATTAAAAAAGGTTCATCAAGTAAAAATAAAACTTGAGCTTGCAAGTCATTCATAGTCTCTACTCTTTCTTGAACTGAAGGAAGTATTTTATTTAATCTTTCTATCTCTTCAGGAAACAGTGTCCTATTTAGGTCCTCTTCAACCTTAGTTAATGCATCTTTCAAAAAGTTATCAAATGCTGTTGATCTAATATACTGACCATTAAGCCAAAGAAGCTTTTTTTCATCAAAAATTGCTGAATTTGGGAGTACTTTATTAAAGTCAAATTTGCTAATAGCGAAATCTCTATCAAAGTGCTCGACATCATCTCCGGGTGACCATCCGAGTAAACATAAGTAATTAAACATTGCATCATTCAATATTCCTTTATCTCGAAATGCTTTTACTGAAGTATCACCATGTCTTTTACTTAATTTTTTTCCATCTGGGCCGAACAACAAAGGTAAGTGGCAAAAATTTGGTAAATCAGCACCTAGAGCTTCCATTATTAAGATATGTTTTGGAGTTGAAGAAAGTATGTCTTCTCCCCTTGCAATTATTGTTATTCCATAATCTACATCATCAACAGTTGATGCTAAATGGTATGTAGGAGAATTATCCGATCTTAATATAACAAAATCTTCAACATCAGAAGTATCAAATGTCATATCCCCTCGGACAAAATCTTTAAAATTTATTGTTTGATCTTTTGGGACTTTAAATCTTATTGCTCCATCATCTTCGTATGCAAAGTTTTTCTCTACTAACTGATTGGCAACTTCTCTATATCTTTCAAATCTTGAGGATTGTTTATAATCACCATGCTCTCCCCCAACATCTACACCTTCATCCCAATCAAGACCCAACCATCGCAGGTTTTCTAATATATTTTTTTGATGTTCTTTAGTGCTTCGCTCCATATCAGTATCATCTATTCTGACAACGAAAGTGCCTCCATTAGCTTTTGCATACAACCAGTTAAAAAGAGCTGTTCGTGCATTACCAATATGAAGGCTGCCGGTCGGCGATGGAGCAATTCTTAATTTCATGTTATTTAACTTGATTTACTAAAGTGCCAATAGTTTCAATTTCAATTTTTATTTCATCACCAGGTTGTACTTTTGAAACTCCGTCAGGTGTACCAGTCAAAATGACATCTCCAGGTAACAGCGTCATAATTGACGACACAAATTCTAATATTTCACCAATGCTGAAAATCATATCTCTAGTATTGCCATCTTGCTTTAATTCGTCATTCACGAAACACTTAATATTAAGCTCCGGATTTTGATCAAAATTAGTTTGAATAGCAGGGCCAAGAGGGCAAAATGTATCAAAACTCTTTGCTCTCGTAAAATTGCCATTGAAAGTACCGTCTTGGCCTTGGAGTATCCTTTCAGAAAGGTCATTTGCAATAGTAAATCCAAGAACGTTGTCCATCCAGTTATCTTTAGTTAGATTCTTACTAAGCTTACCGATTACAATAGCGAGCTCCGCTTCGTGATCCACATGTTGACCAATAGGTGGATAAATAATCGATTCTCCAGTACCAATTACAGATGTAGAAGGTTTGTTAAAGAATACAGGATTATTTGGAGCTGTGTAGTCATGCACACCCAGTTCAAATGCATGCTTTTCATAATTTTTAGCAACTGCGGTTACTTTACTAGGTAAAACAGGAGCTAATAATTGAATTTCATCAACACTGTATTTTTCTTCTGTAGGCTCCCAAACAACTAAAGGTGAGCCTTCATAGCGGATAATACCTTCATCAGTTAGTTCACCGTAAAAAATTTCGCCTTCAAATTTAGCTCTAACAATCTTCATTACACAAGTGTAAAAGTTTTATATTTTATCAACATCAATACTTGAAAATAATTCAGAAAGATGGAGGCCTTTTATAGTCTCCTTACTTGCTAGTTGGAGGTTCTCTTTATTGAGTATTCCTAAACTATTTTCACTGATCTGAAGAACTTCAAGTACTCTTTCTATGTCACTTTTAGTAGGACCCCTTCCTACTAGGGAGGCTTGGTAAATGACTAAATTAGAAATTATTTTTGTAATTAACTTCTTTTTGTGATGAGTATTCCAAAAATGTTCATATTTTTTAATTAGCTTTAATGCATAGCCACTATCTGGGCTTGGAATTGAAAAAACCTCTTCAAATGGGTGCTTTAAATTAGCACTTGTATCTTTTTTTGCTTGTGATCGAGGCACAGGCAAATCAGAAAGTGTCTGTAGTTTATGGTCTGTGTCTTCTAAGTTTGGTTGTTGACTCACTTAACTAATGTTAAATAGTTTTCAGAAATAGGGTCATTACCATTTACAATCTCTAAATATTTGTTGCGGATTGCATTTGTAATACTTCCTGGTGACCCATTACCAATATCTTCTCCATCTACTGAGACAACCCCAATCACTTCTGTTGCTGTTCCTGTAAAAAACAGTTCGTCAGCGTTAAGTAAGTCTTCTTTTGTAATATTTTGTTCTAAAGTTTCATAACCCAAATTACTGGCAATTTCTATTACTGTTCTTCTTGTAATTCCACCAAGCGCTCCTGTCTCAATTGGAGGTGTAGTAATTTTACTATTTTTAATTAAAAATAGATTTTGACCGCTTCCTTCAGCAACAACATCTCCATCACCAAACATAATTGCATCGTCATATCCATTATTTACAGCATCAATTTTTGCTAAAGTTGAATTCATGTATCCTCCAACACCCTTTGCTGTAGGAATAAAACTTTCTGGACTAATTCTTTTCCATTTTGATATGCAGACCTTTACACCGTTATTGCCAGCTTCATCCCCTAGGTATGCTCCCCAACTCCAAGCTGCTACAGAAACATTTACTGGTACATTGTTTGGTAATAGACCCATCTCGCCTTCACCGAAAAAAACTAAGGGCCTAATATAAGCTGATGTTAGTTCATTTAAGTGAACTGAATCCTTGATAGCTTGGGTAATAACATCCTTATCGTATGGAATATCGAGATTGTATGCACTAGCAGAGTTATAAAGTCTATCAACATGATCACTCAGTCTAAAAATGGATGTTCCATTTTTACAATCCCTGGCTCTTATTCCCTCAAAGACACCTGTACCGTAATGTAAGGTATGCGACATGACACTCACTTTTGCATCTTCCCAATTGACAAATTCACCGTTGAGCCAGATTAGTTTTGATTTTTCCATTATTAATAACAAATAATACACCTTTTTGTCATTGAAGCTATAAAAAATACTATTATTCAATTGTGAAAAGATTTTTGGCATCAGGGTTTGGTGTTGGACAAGCTTGGCAAATCATTTTTGGTGATAAGAAAGGTGGCGGTACTTTAGCACCTTTGTTATTCACAGTCCTGATATATTTGTTGGGTTTGAATATTCTTCAACTATCTATTATTTTTTTGGTCTTAGTAATAATTTATTTTCTTTGTGTTGAAGATAGTGATGCAGATGATGATCCTAGTTGGATTACCCTAGATGAAATTGTTGGAATGAGTTTAGTTTCACTTGCGTCTCCTTCAAAATTGTTACCTTTAATTGCGGGATTTTTAGTATTCAGAGCTAGTGACATTTTAAAACAACCAAAGTTTGTTGGAGAATTAGAAAACTATCCTGGTAAGTTGGGGGTACTTTATGATGATTTAGGTGCTGGATTGTTAGGCTTACTATCTGCGACAATAGTTCATCAAGTTAGTCTTCTATCTTTTTAAGGAGTAACTCTTTCGCCATACCTGGATTTACAGAGCCATTAGATTGTTTCATTAATTGCCCTACAAGGAATCCAACTAATTTATCTTCTCCAGATTTAATCCTGTCAACCACATCTTGGTTTTCTTCTAATATCTGAAGAATCATTTCTGATATCTTTTTAGTATCATTTTCTTGAAAAAGATTTTTTTGTTCAGCTATCTCATTTGGTGTACTGTCTTCTTCCAGTAGGTGAGATAAAATTATTTTGGCAGATGTAAAAGATATTTTACTATTCTTAATTAACTCAATAATTTCAGAAAGGTAATTATGGCTGAACCATTCTGGCAATCTTTCAATATTAGCTTTTCTCATTTGACCCTGAAGTTCTCCTGTAATCCAGTTGTATGAACCTTCGGAATCCTTTGTTTGTTGATGAACTTTAAAATATAAGCTTTTTATCCAATCATCGCTTTTACTCAATATATTTGCTTGTTTTAAACTAAGGCCAGTATTGATAAGCTCTTCTCTTTGCTCACTTGGAAGTTGCGGCAATGAGGATTTGACTTGATCAACAAACTCTTTACTTAAATACATATTTGGTAAATCAGGATCTGAAAAATATCTGTAATCAGCACTTCCCTCTTTTGATCTCATTGTGCTGGTCACTTCTTTGTTTTCATCCCAGTGTCGTGTTTCTTGTATAATCTCAACTCCATCGTGGACTGCTTGAGATTGTCTTTGTATTTCGTAGTCAATAGCTCTCTCAAGAGAACGCAGTGAGTTCATATTTTTAATTTCTACTTTTGTACCCAGCTCTTTACTATCTTCCGGAGCTACAGAAATATTTGCATCAAACCTTAAATTGCCCTTTTCTAATCTTCCTTCAGAAATATTTAAGTCTATAGAGAGTTGCCTTAGTTCTTCTATATAAGCAACAGCTTGTTTCGATGAGGTTATAACCGGCTTTGTTACAATTTCAACTAAAGGCACTCCGGAACGATTGAAGTCAAGCGCAGTACTTGTTGCTGACTCAATTCGACCTGTGCCACTGTGAGTAGATTTTCCTGTATCTTCCTCCATGTGTACTCTCTCAATTTGGATAAAATCTGTACTCTCATCAATGACAATTTCTAATTGACCATTTAGACCAACGGGTAAATCGAATTGAGATATTTGATAATTTTTTGGTAAATCAGGATAAAAATAATTTTTACGATGAAACATCCCTTTTGTAGTAATTTCACAACCAGTGCTTAATGCTAAAAGTGTGATGTATTCTATAGCTTTTTTGTTTGGAACGGGCAATGCTCCTGGAAGACCGAGGCATGTTGGGCATAAACTTATATTTGGTTCTTCAGTATCAACAACCCCACACCTACAAAACATTTTTGTATTTGTGTTTAGCTCTATATGAGTTTCTATACCAATAGTTGGCTGTAATGACATTACATCCATCCTTTTGGTTGTTGATCGAACTGAATCTCTTTTTCAATAATTTCTGAGAAATTTAATAGCGATTCATCAGAAAGCGCTCTACTCATAATCTGAACTCCAAGAGGTAGATTATCGTTGGTAACACCCGTTGGAATACTTATTGCTGGTAATCCTGCTAAATTTGCAGGAATTGTACATAAGTCTGACATGTACATTTCTAATGGATTACTTGTTTTTTCTCCGGCTTTAAAGGCTTGTGTCGGAGTTGTTGGTGAAATTAAATAATCAACTTCGTTAAATGCTTTTGTAAATTCATCAATCATTTCTTTTCTTGCTTGCAATGCTTTGCCATAATATTCGTCATAATATCCTGCTGAAAGCGCATATGTCCCTAAAAGAATTCTTCTTTTTACCTCTTTACCAAAACCTTCTGCTCTAGTGTTTTCCATCATTTCATAACTTGTATTGCCGTCAATTCTTAATCCATATCTCACACCATCGAATCTTGCAAGATTCGCTGAGCACTCCGCTGGTGCAATAAGGTAGTAAATACTAATTGCAAGTTTGATTATGGGAATGGATATTTCTTTAACTTCATATCCACTTGTTTTTAGAGTTTCAATAACTTTGCTTACTTCATTTCTTGCTTCATCAGAGATGCCGTCTTCCATGAGTTCTTTAATCACTCCAATTTTGGCAGTTTTATCACTTGGTATATCCACTTGATCATTAGCAATAGAAGTAGCATCCCTTGAATCTTGACCTGAAATAGCTGAGAAAAGGATCCTTGAGTCATCAACAGTTTTAGTAATTGGACCTATTTGGTCAAGAGATGAAGCAAAAGCTATTAGTCCATATCTTGAAACAGTTCCATATGTTGGTTTAAATCCAACTAATCCACAAAAAGAAGCAGGTTGTCGAATTGATCCACCCGTATCACTTCCTAGTGCAGCAATAGATGACCTTGCCCCAACAGATGCAGCAGATCCTCCAGAAGATCCACCAGGAACAAAGTCAGTGTCCCATGGGTTTTTAGTGAGTCCAAATGCAGAGTTCTCTGTAGATGAGCCCATAGCAAATTCATCTAAATTGGTTTTTCCCGTAAACAGTGCTTCACTTTCTTTTAATTTTTTTATAACTGTGGCGTCATATGGAGAAGTGTAATTTGATAGCATCTTTGAAGAGCAAGTAGTTTTGTACCCTTTTATATTGATATTGTCCTTAATAGCAAGAGGGATACCGTCTAATAAGCTCTGAGTAGTCCCTTTTTCAAATCGTCCATCAGACTCTTTAGCTTTTTTTATATTTTCTTCTTCGAAGAGAGTTAGATGTGCATGAAGAGAAGCTTCGGAACCTGCGGCGTTATCAAATATTTTAGAATATAATTCTGATGGCTTTAAATCTTTGTTATTAAATAAAGTATTTAATTTTCGAATAGGTAAATTTGTTATATCCATATTTATTCCATAGATGGAGGGACAACAAATTTTCCATCTTTTGATTCAGGCGCATTGCTTAACGCCTCTTCGTGGGTAAGTGATTCAACTAATTCATCCTTTTGTAGTTCTAGTTCTTTTTCTAATGGATGAATGTATATCTCATTTTGTTCTGTGTTGAGTTCAAGATCGCTTAGCGCTTTTACATGTTCTAATATAATAGTTAAATCATTAGCTAGTTTTTCTTGCTCATCTTCAGATAAATTTATTGAAGCTAGTTTTGCTATATTTTGTATGTCAAAATCTTTACTCACTTTTATCCTTAAAGTAGTTTGAAAGCAATTCATATGATTCTAGTAGCTGTCTCTTACTAATATGCTCATTAGTAGCATGAGCAAGTAAAGGATCTCCGGGACCAAAGTTTAGGCAAGGAATATTATTTTGATAAAATCTTGCAATATCTGTCCATGCTTGTTTCGGTTGAACCACAGCACCAGTTTTTTCAATAAAATAATTTATTTCACTTTCTACCATGTTTGGCATTGCTCCATCAGAAGTATTAACGATATCTACATCACTATGATTTGAAAATAAATCACGTATATATTCGCTTGCTGTTTCCCCATTTATTTCTGGAGAATATCTGAAATTTAAATTAAGTTTCAAATCTTCAGGAATAACATTATTAGCAATGCCTGAAGAGATTTTAGTAATAGACATTACTTGCTTAAATTGTAAACCATCGATATCTAATTCAGTTATTTCATTATCCTGAACTAGTTTTACAACTTCATTAACTTTATATACAGGATTTTCACCGACCCATGGCCTTGCTGAGTGGGCTGCCTTACCATGTAATGTTAAAGTAGCATTCAAGGCACCAAGGCAACCAAGTTGAATCTCATTATTAGTTGGTTCTAGTATGATTGCAAACTCAAGATCAAAATCGTTTAAAAGGGTTGGCATGATTATATTTAGTCCATTGTCTTCATAAGAACTTTCCTCAGCGGTGTAAAAAATACTAATTATTTCTGATGGGTTTTCAATTAAGCTGTGCATCATTATTGCTATACCACCTTTCATGTCAACAGTACCTCTTCCGCCTACAACATCGTCATTATTGAATTCATATTGTTGATTAGGAACGACCGGTACAGTATCTACATGACCAACAAGTCCAATTTTTTTGCTAGATTTTGTAGGTATTGCAATTATTCCCCCACTGTTTCTTAAGATTTCACCTTCGAAATTATTCTCAACTAAAAATTTATTAATGTAATCTAAAATTTTTTCTTCTTTACCGGTTTCAGATTCTATTGAAATCAGTTCTAAGAAAGTGTCAACTAAGTTCAAACTTCGACTCCAAAAGTTCTTAAGGCATCGTTTAGTGAAGTTTTTTCATCTGTAGATTCTTTTCTTTTTCCAATAACCAACGCGCAAGGGGTATTAAATATCCCACTAGGGAACTCTTTTGGTCTTGTTCCTGGAATAACAACAGAATTTTCTTCAATAACACCCTTCACCTCAACAGGTTCTTTCCCCGTGACATCAATTATTGGAGTAGAAGAGGTAAGCGTAACATTTGCGCCTATTACTGCTCCTTTTTTTATCCTGACACCTTCTACAATTATTGATCGTGAGCCAATAAATGCCCCATCTTCAACAACCACCGGCATAGCTCCAGCAGGTTCTAGAACTCCGCCAATACCAACTCCGCCAGAAAGATGGACATTTTTTCCAATTTGAGCACAAGATCCAACAGTTGCCCATGTGTCAACCATTGTTCCTGAACCTACATATGCACCAATATTTACAAAGCCTGGCATAACAACCACACCGGGTTCACAAAAGGCTCCGTATCTTACAACTCCAGGAGGTACAACTCTAATACCAAGCTCTTTGTAGTTCTTTTTTGGCTCAAGCTTGTCATAATAAATTAAATCGTTTGCACTTATTTCTTTTAAATTTCTTACAGAAAAAAATAGTAAAATTGCATCTCTTACCCATTCATTGATGGCCCATTCTCCATCTTGAAAGTCTGCAACTCTAATGCTTCCATTATCAAGCTTCTGAATTGTTGATTCAATAGCTGATATATCATCTTCAGTAATATTGCTAGCGTCAATATTCTGAATTTTTTCTTGTAAATTTTTCATTTTTTTTTTGGTCTCTTTTTATTTCTTAGATATTATTTTAATGTATGACTAAACAGACTTACAGATTTATTATTCTTTTATTAACCGGCTTATTAATTTTAGTGATTACTTGGGGAGTGACATTTTCACAAAATAACAACGAAGAGTTGGTCTTGCCAAATTCGCTTGAAAACATTTATCCCCTACCTTACGATCAGGTTCCCCAGCAGGCTTCATTAGAAATAGATCTACCTGTAGGTTATGAATTAACTTTGATTGTTGATAACTATATAATTCCTCAATCAGAAATACAGTACGTAGAGGCAACCGGAGTATATATTTGGAGACCAGGACCAAATAAAACTTTTGAAACTTGGAATCCAGGTAAGCATTTTGTAAAAATTAGCTGGGATACATTCACTGGTCTACCTGACTTTGGTGAATATGAGTGGGAATTTACTACTTACTAATTAGCGCTGCAAATTCTTCTTCAGTTAAAGCACTTATATTAAGTTTTTTCGCTTTATCAAGCTTTGAACCAGCTTTTTCTCCATAAACTAAATAATTAGTATTTTTTGAAACTGATGATGTAACAATACCCCCCAAATCTTCAATTAATTGAGTGGCCTGTTGTCTTGTGTATTTGCTTAAGGTGCCTGTAAGAACAAAAGTTTTCCCATTTAATTCACCTTTTGAAGTTTTAATTTGTGTATCTATTTTGAATCCAATCTTACGTAAATTGTTAATTAAATCTCGGTTTGTATTTTCAGAGAACCATTCAGAAATAGAGTTGATAACACTGTCTGAAATACCGTGAATATTTTGTAATTCTGATGCTGAAGCATTAAATACTTTTTCAATTGAGCCAAAAGAATTTACTAACAACTTAGAAGTTTGTTTTCCTACAAATCTAATTCCTAATGCTGACATTAATTTGGAAGGTTCTGATTCAATTGAAGATTTGATTGCGTCTAATAAGTTTATAGTTTTCTTTTCTTTCCACTGAGGAAGATTTAAGAGTTGTTCATAAGTTAATGTATACAAATCTTCAAAACTGCTTATAAGATTTTCACTCAATAAAGTCTCAACTGTCTCTCTTCCTAAGCCATCTATATCAAGGCCAGATTTGGAACCATAAAATATAATTGACTCCTTATTTGCAATTTTGCATTTTTCTTTACCAGCACATCTAGGTACTTTTTCGTCATTAATAAATTCAATTAAGTGTTCTCCACATAAGCAATTTTTTTGGATAGTCCAAATTGACGATGTATTATCCCTTCTTTCCGGAATAGAGGAAACTACTTCTGGTATAACATCGCCTGCACGTCTTACAATTACATAATCATTTATTCTCAGATCTTTTCTTTTGACTTCGTCTGGATTATGCAATGTTGCGAAAGAAACTAAAGCTCCACCAACATTAACAGGCTTTAAAACTGCAACAGGGGTGATTGCACCAGTTCTTCCGACCTGTAGCTTTATATCCAAAAGCTGTGTAGTTTGTTCTTCTGCTGAAAATTTAAAAGCAATTGCCCATCTAGGTGATTTAGAAGTGAAACCTAGCTCGTCCTGAGTATTTAATGAATTAACTTTTAAAACTGCACCATCAATTTGATAAGTATATTTATTTCTACCTTCTTCAATATCTTTGAGAACCATAGCGACGGCATTAATATCATTAGTTAAAGAGATATTATTCGTACTAAAGCCCAACTCTTCTAAAGTTTTTATCTGATCGTGATAGTTATTTAAAGTTTGATCTTCATGTTCAATTAATTGATAAGCTAAGAGTCTCAAGTCTCTATTTGCCGTAATGTTTGAATCCTTTTGTCTTAATGAACCAGCCGCAGCATTTCTTGCATTTATAAATTCAGATGTTCCTTCATTCCTTAAATCTTTAAGCTCTTTTAATTGTTCTGGTGTCATTTCTTTTTTATCAAGTTGAGCTAAAGAATCTAACTTTTTTTGATCTTTAATTTTTTGCTTATTTAATTTTTCAAAACTATCTGTTGGCATGAATACTTCTCCCCTTACCTCAATTTCTCCTTTCATAGAGTTTTTCAATTTGAGTGGGATATTTCTAATCGTCTTTATATTATGGGTTACGTCCTCACCGATAAACCCATCACCACGTGTAAGCCCTTTTACTAATAAACCGTCCCTATAAATTAATGAAATTGCAAGTCCATCGATTTTTGGCTCTACTGTCAAAGGGAATATCTTATTATCTGTTAACTTTTGAATTTTCTCGATCCACTTTTCTATATCCTCAACATTTTCTGAATTGTCTAAACTATACATTCTTTGCTTATGTGTAACTTGTTCAAATACATTTTCAGGAGTACCAGTTACTCTCTGGGTTGGTGAGTAAGTAAAGACTAAGTTTGTATTATTTGATTCAATTTCTTTAAGTTCGTTAAATAATTTATCATATTCACCATCTGACATGATTGGTTTGTTCAAAACATAATACGCATGTTCTGCAGCTGTTAGCTTCTCAATAAGGTTGTCAACATGCTTTTTATTCATAGGCTTCTTCTAAGACTTTTGACGTAATCCTTCCCCCTCCAACTAGTTTTGTGTCTTGATAGATTACTCCAAACTGTCCGGGAGCAACTCCTAATGTAGGGTTTTTTAATTCTATTTGATAGGTAGATTTATCAACTTTTTCAATATTACATGGAACATCGTCTGAGTTGTATCTTGTTTGTATAGATAAATTTTCATATTCAATACTGTTAACGAAAGATACTTCTTCTATAAGAAATTTTTTAGTCGTTAGCTCGTCTTTACTTCCTATATATATCTTATTATTTTCAACATCAATTTTTGTAACGTACTTTGCTTCGCCCTGTCCTCCTGGTACACCTTTTCTTTGGCCAATCGTGTACGCGTGTATTCCACCATGAGTTCCCATTTCGTTTTCATACTTGTCAACTATTAGTCCTTTTGAAGAAACATCTATTCTTTTACTAACAAAATTTCGATAATCTTTTTTTCCTACAAAACATATGTCTTGACTATCTTTTTTAAATGCAGTTTTTAGTCCAAGCGATGCCGCAATCTGTCTAACTTCTGGTTTTGAAATTTTACCTAATGGAAATTCTATTTTTTCTAACTTTTTAGAATCCAACATGTGTAGAACATATGATTGATCTTTGTCTAAATAGTCTGCTTTATGAAGCTCAAAAGTACTATTATTATTTACAATTTTTGCATAATGACCAGTAGCAACTTTTTCACAATTAAGTTTCTTTGCCTGATCTATAAAATGATCAAACTTAACTGACCTATTGCATTCAACACAAGGATTTGGAGTGAGTCCTTGTGAATACATGTCAACAAAATTATCTATAACATTCTCTGAAAAAGATGCAGTGTAATCAAGTACATAATAAGGAATGTCTAATTTAGCAGCAACCTTTCTTGCGTCTTCAGAATCAGCTGACGTACAGCAGCCTGTTTCTGGCATTTCTCCATTGGGGCCTTCCCAAAGCTTCATAGTTACACCGATTACATCGTGCCCTTGAGACTTTAAAAGCCCTGCAACAACTGATGAGTCTACTCCTCCACTCATAGCAACTAATATTCTCAAATTATTTCCCTAATAGTATTTTTCACAATTTCAGCAGATTTTTTACCATCTCCTGTTTCAATATTCCATCCAAAACTAAATCTCAAATGATTGTTAATAACTTCATCTTCTATATTCATTGCTTTTAAAACATGCGAGGGTTTCTGTGCGCCGCTTGCACAAGCTGAACCTCTTGAAACACCCATACCATTTAAATCTAAAGCCACCATTAATGTTTCAGAATTAATATTATTAAATTGTATATTTGAAATGTGACATAATCTATTTACATTTTCTCCAATAATTTTTACTTCAAAATCTTCTTTAATTTTTGATTCAAAAATTTTTCTCTCATTTTCGATTAATTTAGTCTCTTTTTCTAAATTTTGTTGTTGCTCTTTTAATGCAGCAGCTAATCCAGCAACGCCCGAAACATTTACTGTGCCAGCTCTTCTCTCAAGCTCTTGCTTACCGCCGTGTAAAAGACTTGGGATTTTGTAGCCAGTCTTTAAGAACATTACACCGATGCCTTTAGGTCCACCTATTTTATGACCTGAAATAGCTGCGCTATCAATTCCTAAACTATGAAAGTCTATCTTTTTTGTTGCAACAGCCTGTACAACGTCTGAATGAAATATTGTTTTTGGATTTATGTCTTTAACTGATTGTGACATTTCTTTAATTGGTTGTATGACACCAGTTTCATTATTGGCATACATAACTGAAGCAATCAAAGTATTAGGATTTATGGATTGTTTGAATTCTTCTAAATTGGTTATACCATCGCCATCACATGAAATAAAATTAACTTTATATCCTTTCTTATCCACATCTTCAGCAGATGCAAGAACGGCCTCATGCTCAATCTGCGTAGTTATAAGTTCAGATTTATTTTCCTGATCAACAAATGGTGTCTTGATAATCCAATTATCTGCCTCTGTACCACCACTTGTAAAAGTTATTTCATTTGGAGCAGCTCCAAAGCAACTAGAAATAAATTCTCTCGACTCCTCTAAAATGTTTTTTGCTTTTCTCGATAACGCGTGTCCTCCTGAAGAGTTAGCATATGCATCTATCTCAGTTTTTTTGTATGCTTCAAAAGCAACTTCGCGCATTGGTGTAGTTGCTGCATGGTCTAAATACATATAATCATTTTTATTCATATATATTTATTTTACTTATGAACTAATATTGTTTAACAAGCAATGAGTAAAAGAATTAAAGTATCAACAATTATTGATAGACCATTAAGTGAAGTATGGGATGAAGTGAAAGTAATGGAAAATCATGTTAACTGGATGCAAGATGCAGCAAAAATAGACTTTATTTCTGAAAATAAGTTTGGAATGGATACAAAAATGAAAGTTTTGACAAAAGTTGGACCTTTATCTTTAAATGATATTATAACCGTAACTTCATGGGATGAAATGAAAAGCATTGGGGTAGTACATGAAGGTATAGTGACTGGAGAAGGAGCATTCTATTTAAGTAAAAATACTGAGAATTCAACTAGGTTTGATTGGATTGAAACTTTAAAAGCACCATTATTTCTTGGTGGTCCAATTGCCGAATTATTTGGTGGTATAGTTTTAAAAGCCATTTGGAAAAAGAATCTTAACAATCTAAAAAGAATTATCGAACAATGAAAAAATTATGTTACTTTTTAGTTCTCTTATTAATTTCTAGCTGCTCAACCAGTACAGATTCTAATGAAGAAGAATCTGAACCTTCAACTGGTCAAGAAATAGTTTTTGAACAAGGATTAGGGAAAAATCCTACTGAATTTGTTGCTAACTGGAATAAGCTTGTTGAAGAAATTTCAGAAGACGAAGAAACTCTTTTATTTTTTTCAATAAACCCAGATAATGTTCAGTGGACCTCAACTGACCAAAAAATATTATTTTATCAATTCGGTCTTAATGAGAATATTCAATCTACGTTTGTATTAAATATTCTTATAGCTAACGATACTGTAGAAGGAGTAGAGTTCTTTTCCCCGGTAGCAGACGATGAGATAACTTCTCAAAGAACACGTTTATTCTTTTTAATTATTATCGCAATGTCAGATAGCACACTCGATAAAGATGGGAGGGAGTCTGTTCTTTCAAAAGTTGGGCTTTATGACGAAGTAGATAGTCCAAATCAAATTGGCGGTGGTGTAAGTATTAATAATATTAGATATGTAATAGAGCCATTAGTTGATCGTGGAGTTTTAGTAGGTATTAACTTTTATTCAACAAGAATATCTCAATAGCCTAAGTAGCTATTACTTCAGTAACTCCAGGGACTTTATCTTTAAGAATTCTTTCTATGCCGCTTTTTAATGTTGCGATAGACATAGGACAACCTTGACAAGCACCAAGCATTTCTATATTTACAACACCATCTTCAACAGAAGCCAATTTAATATCTCCACCATCTGCTTGTACTGCAGGACGTATATATTCTATAGTGTCATTTAAAATCTCTAAATCAACCTTTGCATTAGGATCTCGATCTTTTACCTCTGGGAAATTTAAATTAGCCATGTTCTAATTATATTGTATTTCGCTACCAACCGAACTCAGTAAATCAACAATATTTTCATACCCTCTCTCTATATGATCTATGCCTGTAATTAAAGACTCTCCCTCAGCTTGTAGCGAAGCAATTATTAAACTTGCACCGGTTCTAATGTCGGTTGAATGTACAGGTGCTCCTGATAATTCTTTAACACCTTTTATCATTGCATGTTGCCATCCCGTTTGGATGTCTGCACCCATTCTTTGTACTTCAGGGATCCACTGAAATCTCTGGTCGTAAACATTTTCAGTAATAATTGAAGTTCCGTTAGATTTTAATAAACAAGCTCCAAAAATTGGTTGTAAATCAGTAGCTATCCCAGGAAAAGGTAAAGTTGAAATTTCGATTGAAGAAATTTCTTGAGGACTTTCAATCTCTATAGAGTCATCACTGATATTTAATACTGCACCCATTTCTTGGAATTTTTTTATTTCCATTGGAAGACAATTATGATCTACTCCCTTGACTACTCCAGCACCACCTGTTGCTAAGAAGGCTGCTAAGTAAGTACCTGCAACAACTCTGTCGCCAATTACTTTGTGATTAGTGCTTTTAAGTTTATCCACACCATGAACAATGATTTCACTGGTCCCTTCACCTTCAATTTGAGCACCCATATTTTTCAACATTTTTACTAAATCCACAACCTCTGGTTCACGAGCAGCATTTTCAATAGTTGTTGTGCCATCAGCGAGAACAGCGGCTAATAATGTATTCTCCGTTGCTCCTACAGATGCATAAGGTAAATTAATTTCTACTCCTTTTAAGCCATCAGTTTTTCCGATAAGAACACCATGATCTAAATCAAAATTAGCACCCATTTTTTCAAGTGCTTCAATATGCATTTTTACAGGCCTTGGTCCAAGCTGATCACCTCCGGGAAAGGCAATTTTTGCTTCTCCTTTTCTAGCCAATAAAGGTCCTAATACAATGATCGAAGCCCTCATTTTTTGAACTACTTCATACGGTGCTTCTACAGAAATATTTGATGGAGAATCTATTACTAAAGATTTATCAGTTAACTTCGAAGCTATCCCTAAAACATCTAATACTTCTTGCATGTAGTAGACATCAGCAATGTCTGGAACATTTTCAATCTTGTATTTTCCCTCAGATAAAATAGGCAGTATCATTTGTTTCAATACAGCATTCTTTGCACCAGAAACTTGAATAGTTCCGTTTAATTTTTTACTGCCGATTATTTGTATACTTTTTTCCACTAACATTGATACTACTTAAAAAATAAATGTAAGAAAAGCAATGATAAACTCATTAGAAATCATTAAAGAAAAAACACATGAAGAATGCTCTAAATTACTTCTTGAACTAATTAGTCAGCAAATAAACGAATCAGAGAAAATCAGTATTGGACTATCTGGCGGCAGTACACCCCAACTGTTTTACGAATTACTTGCTAAAAAATTTTACAAATATGACAATATTTCCCTTTGGACAGTTGATGAAAGACACATTGAAACAAGTGAAAATATCTCAAATCAAAATATGATTAACTCAATATTTAATGATTCAAAATTAGACGTTATCGAATATGTTTATGAAGAAGATCCACATGTTTCAGCAGAAAATTATACAAATAAAGTAATCGAAAAAATAGATAAATTCGATATAGCTGTGTTAGGGGTTGGCGACGATGGTCATATTGCATCATTATTTCCTGACAGCAAAGCTTTAGATAGTAATAAAAAAGGTTTTGTTGGAAATGAAGTCAACATTCTTACTAAGTGGAGAATCACTTCAACATACAAACTATTAACTGATGTTGATTATTTGTATTTATTTGTTACAGGAGAAAATAAAAAAGAAATAATCCAAAAAATAGGTAATGAAGACGATTTACCCGTAAATAAATTAATTAGCCTAAGGAAAAAAACAATACTATTAACTGACCAATAAATTTAATTATTAATATACTAATTCTAGAGTCATCTTTGTGTCAGTTTGAACCACTACACTAATCCTTCTACCCTGTTGGATGGTGACTCTATTGTTTCTAAAAAGGAATCTATGTTAAGCTACAAATCCTGTGAATTTTAAAAATTTTTTACTAGCTTTTGTAACGTCTTTAATCTGGGGGTCATCTTTTTTGATGATCAAGTATTCATTAGAAGAACTTAACCCATCAGATATAGTTATCTACAGAATTTTAATAGGTGGTTTATTTATTAATATCTTTGTTAAGGCTAAAGAAAATATTGTCAAAACTGATCATGTAAAGATTTTTATAATTTCATTTTTTTGGATGACTCTTCCGTTTTATATGTTTGGCATTGCTGAACAAACAATAACATCCTCATTAGCTGGATTGATAAATGGATCAACTCCAATTTTTGTTGCATTTATTGCTGTTGTGTTTTATAAATTAAAAGTTACAAATATTCAAGTTTTATATATTTTCACTGGGTTTGTTGGGGTAGGGCTCATTTCTTTAAGTGAAGGAATTAATGATGTTTCTTTTGAAATTGGTTTTCTTTACGCCTTGATTGCCTCAATATCATATGGAATCGCTGTAAATATGGTAGAGCCATTAATTCAAAAATATAATTCATTAATTGTTATAAAAATGGTAATAAGATACGCATTTCTTATCTCGCTTATAACGTTTGGGCCTTCTGCATCATTTAATCTACCCACTGTCGAAGTTTCACTTATTCCAATGCTTATATTGGGTATCGGAGGTACTGGGATCGCATTTTTAACATATTACAAATTATTAGAGAGTGTTGGCAGAATATCTAGCTCATTTGTTGTGTATATGATTCCTATATTTTCTATTTTTTTTGGTTACCAATTTTTAAACGAGATAACTAATTCAATTCAGTTTGTTGGAATTGGTGTAATAATGTGTTCAGCATTTCTATATTCGAGAACCTAAGATTTTCTTATTTCAACAAATTCTGATTCAGCAACAGCAGCTAAGGTGCCATTATCTAAATATAGTTCCCCTTTATACAGACTGTTTCGACCATCAATGCTTTCTCTCCATGCAATAGCTGTTACATATTCAATAGATGGCCCAACCGGTTTTAAATATTTTATTGAAAAATTCTTACTGACTGCACTTTGACCTAGTAAAACAGTTAGGGGGCCCATAGTAATATCTATCCATGAATCAATAATTCCTCCAAGTGTTGTTGGGAGGGGATTGAAATATCTTTCACGAACAGGAAACTTGCACTTCAATGTTTCATGGTCTTTATCAAAATCTAAAAACTCACCTTCAAGTTCGACCCATACATTTGGAACTGGTATTCCTTTGTTTTGTAACATATTTTCGAGATTATCTTCAACCATCATGCAATAATAGCAACTTATATGAATAAGATGTTTTGCCAGGCGAGACAGCTTAGACAGAGTTAATTTAGTAATAATGAAATATTAATTTGAAGTCAGGACAGTTTATGTGCCTTTTGGATGCCAGACTGTTTTAGTTTCAAGGTAAGGAAGGATAGATGATAAACCTTCTTTAGATGGCTGAGAAAATACTCTTTTAACAGCCTCAGAAGCATTTTCCTCTATAGATTTTAATCCGTCATTATCCAGTTCTTTATGGAGTGCAACTAAATTTATTTCAACATGTTTGCTAACGTCATCAAGAATGCTTTCAAATTTTCCTGAAAGTATATTCAATGATCCAGATGGAAAGTCAGAATTATTTATATCCTCTGCAAATTTAAGTGCCACAACACTATTTTCCTCAGAATAAGATATTACTGAGCAACCAACCGTTAACGATGGAAGAATACTCATTAGTAACTCATTTAAAGATACATTTGAACCACTTAATGAAAAGACAACACCTATAGGGTTTTGATGTGAAATGTTAAAGTATTCTTCTGAAACAGGGTTTAGGTTTCCTGCTAATTGTTCCCATTTATCAGCTAATCCAGCAAACCAAACTATATTTTGTATCGCTTCATCTATATCATTATTAGCCTTTTGTTTTGTTAGGCCATGGTCGATTAGTAGCTCAACATAACTTTCTTTATTGCCTTCAATCATTTCTGATAAACGATATAGGATTTGCATTCTTAAATAAGGAGTTGCTGAGGACCATTTTTTATATCCTTCTTTAGATGATGTAACAGCATCTCTTATGTCTTTTTTAGAAGTTAAGGGCAATTCATAAAAATCATTTTTTAACTCTTTTGTATAAGTTTTTCCAGATTCTGAACGTACATATTTGCCACCTACATAGTTTTTATAAGTCTTCTTAATATCTATCATGATGATGCCTTTAAATAGGAAAGGAGACCATGTCTTCCTCCCTCTCTTCCGAATCCTGATTCTTTATATCCCCCGAATGGTGAAGAAGGATCAAACTTGTTGAAGGTGTTTGCCCAAACAACTCCAGCATCAAGTCTGTCAGCTGTCCATAAAATTTTAGAACCTTTTTCAGTCCAGACACCAGCTGATAAACCATACTCCGTATTGTTAGCTATTTCTACAGCTTCTTCAGGAGTTCTAAAGGTTAAAGTAGTTAGTACAGGTCCAAATATTTCTTCTCTAGCAATTGAGTATGATGGTTGAACATTTGTAAACAGTGATGGTCTAAACCAAAAGCCATTACCAGGTAATTCACACTCAGTTTGGAATAGTTCTCCCCCGTCTTCTATACCTTCATTGACTAAATTTGTAATTTTATCTAATTGCTCTTTAGAATTTATGGCACCTATATCTGTATTTTTATCTAGTGGATTTCCAACTCTTAAAGATTGCATTCTTTTCTCAAGCTTGGATATGAATTGGTCATGGATTGATTCTTGAAGAAGCAATCTGCTCCCTGCACAACATACATGGCCTTGATTAAAAAATATTCCATTTACAACACCCTCAACTGCTTGATCTATAGCTGCATCTTCATATACGATATTTGCTGCTTTCCCGCCAAGTTCTAAGGTTAAACCTACATCTCTTCCTGCTAAAGACTTTTGAATTAACTTACCTACTTGAGTAGATCCTGTAAAAGCAATTTTGTTAATATCTTTATGATTAACTATTTGTGACCCTGTACTCCCATCACCAGTAACTATGTTTACTACGCCTGCTGGAAGACCAGCCTGATCACAAATCTCTGCAAATAATAATGCAGTTAAAGGAGTGGTTTCTGCGGGTTTCAAAACAACAGTATTTCCAGTAGCTAATGCTGGAGCAATTTTCCATGCAAGCATCAGTAATGGAAAATTCCATGGGATAATCTGTCCAACTACACCATATGGCTTTAAGCTCTTCGTTGACCAAGATAAATCAAGTTTGTCAGCCCAACCTGCAAAATAAAAAAAGTTGGCTGCAACCTGTGGAAGATCAAAATCTCTTGATTCTTTAATTGGCTTTCCACCATCTAATGATTCTAAAACTGCAAATTCTCTCGATCTTTCTTGAATTAACCTTGCAATTTTAAATAAATATCGTGATCTCTGATGAGGTGATAGTTTAGACCAAGTTTCAAAACCACTTCTTGCCGATTTTACAGCAGTATTTACATCCTGCTCATTCGACAGTGGTACTTTTGCTAATATCTCCTCAGTAGAAGGTGACACCGTATTCAAGTATTTTTTGCTCTTTGGGTCAACAAATTTTCCACCAATAAAATTTGAGTATTTTTTTTGTAAAGAAACTATGTCTGCTGACTCTATAGATTCTGAATATTGCCAATCAATCATCTTTAATCACCCTCTAGGAAAATAATAACTAGCTTGATATGCGCCTGTCTTAAGTTTTTTAATTTGTTTTAGTACATCATCCAGTAAGCTCGATGCACCAAATCTAAATAAGTCTGGACTTAACCATTCAGAACCCATCTCTTCATTTATCATTACTAAATACCTTATCGCATCTTTTGCATCTCTAATACCGCCTGCAACTTTTATTCCTGCTTTTACTCCTGTTATCATTTCATAATCTAGAACCGACTTAAGCATTACATAACATGCCTGTCTAGATGACCCAACTGATAATTTACCTGTTGATGTTTTTATAAAATCAGAACCTGCTGCTAGAGAAATAATACTCGCTTTTCTAATATTTTCGTACGTTTTCAAGTCCCCTACTTCAAGTATTGTTTTTAAATGAACATCTTGGCAAACTTCTTTAAGGGCTACTATTTCGTCAAACACTTTTCTAAAATCACCCTCAAGAAAGGCTTTTCTGTTTATTACTATGTCAATTTCATCTGCTCCAGAATCTATTGCATATTTAGTATCTAATAATTTTGATTCCATAGGAACTTGTCCGCTCGGAAAATATGAAGATACTGCAGCAACATTTACGTCAGAATTCTTTACTTTTTCTTTAGCAGTACCTACTAATGAAGGATAAACACATACAGCTGCCACGCTAGAGATAGAAGTATCCAGTGGATTAGGCTTGATTGCTTTTGCAACCATTTGAGAAATTTTTCCTTCTGTGTCTTCTCCCTCAAGAGTTGTGAGGTCGCACATAGAGACAATCATGTTTAAAGCTTCAAGTTTTGATTCCTTTTTAATACTTCTCGTAGCTAGGGAATTAACTCTTTCATTGAGTCCTACAGCATCAATACGTGAATCATAAATCATTTCAAGCACATCTGACCATTGCATCGAAACATTAGAAGCGTTAATGATATTTCCCATAATTTTATGCTAAAGGATTAATTTTTTTTTAGTAGAAGTAATTAATCTAATGCCTTGACATTTTCCGGTTGAATATTAATGGAATCTTTATCAACTTCAGCTATTCCTCCAAATACAGAAAACATGTTGTCCCAATTGTCATACTTTCCCAAAATTTTGATAGCTGTATCAGAATTAGTTTTTTCTACATGAACTTCTAAAAGAGTTTTTAATTCTAACTTATCTATGTCTGACATTTTTTTATATTCAGGAGCAGTTTCGGATATATACTCTTTAAAATTTTTCTGTGTATTAAGAACAATTGCTTTTCCTCCAGTCATCCCAGCGGCAAAGTTAAATCCAATTTTTCCAAGAATTACTAATGTACCACCCGTCATATATTCAGCTCCATGAGCACTGCAACCCTCAACCACTCCGATAGCACCACTATTTCTTACACCAAATCTTTGACCAACAGTCCCAGCAACAAATAATTGACCTCCAGTAGCTCCGTAAAGAATAGTATTTCCAGCAGCATGATATGCGCCTTGCATTTTTCTTCCCTGTGGAATTATCGTTACACTTCCCCCTCCCATGCCTTTTGCCACATAATCATTAGCACTACCGGTTAACTTCAAATTAATTCCATCTCTTATAAATGCTCCAAAGCTTTGACCTGCTGCACCAGATAAACTTATAGTCGTTGGATTTTCAGCAATTTTTTTAGATAACTTTCTTAAAGTAATCTCCCCCGACAATCTAGCACCAATACTCCTATCCTCATTTGCAATTGGATATTGTAGGAAAGATTTTTCTCCTCTTTCCACAAATCTTATAACCTCAGAAGTAATTCTCCTTGATAACCTTCCTTCACTATGTCTGATAAAACCAGGGTGTTTTTCTTCTATTGAAAAGTTCATCAAGATTTTATGAAGACTTTTTGATAAATCACTATTTGAAATCTTTAAGCCTAAAAGATCTGCCCTGCCTAGTAAATCTTCAATATCATTTACTCCAAACTTATCTAAGTAAGCCATAACATCATTTGCTATAAAATTAAATAATTGAACAACTTGCTCAGGTGCTCCTGGAAATTTTGCTCTAAGATTTTTATCTTGGGTTGCAATACCAACAGGACAAGTGTTTTCATGACACTGTCTAACCATTTTGCACTCAAGAGCTAACAAAGGTAACGTTCCAAACCCAAATCTGTCAGCACCTAAAATAGTTCCAATTATTACATCTTTCGCAGATCTCAGTCCCCCATCAACTTCAATTAAAACTTTGTGCCGCATGTTGTTTTTTACTAAAGCTTGATGAGTTTCGCTGAGTCCAAGTTCCCATGGAGATCCTGCATGCTTAATGCTTATCCAAGGACTTGCACCAGTTCCACCATCACTACCAGCAATTGTGATAATATCAGCGCCAGCTTTTGCCACACCTACTGCAATTGTTCCAACCCCTGGTTCGGATACAAGTTTTACGGAAACTGGATTGTTCGGATTAAATGTTTTTAAATCATAAATTAATTGAGCTAAGTCTTCTATTGAATAAATATCATGATGTGGTGGAGGAGATATAAGCGTAACACCTTCAACAGTGTGTCTTAATTTTGCAATATGTTTATCAACTTTGAATCCAGGAAGCTGCCCACCTTCACCAGGTTTTGAGCCTTGTGCCATTTTAATTTGAAATTCTTCAGCTGACGCGAGGTAGTCAGGTGTCACACCAAATCTTCCTGAAGCTATCTGCTTAATTTTTGAATTCTTTTCAGTATTAAATCTTGCTGGATCTTCACCACCCTCACCTGATCCTGATTTACCTCCAATTTGATTAATTGCGATTGCTAAAGCCTGGTGAGCTTCTTCAGAAAGCGCTCCTAAGGACATTGAGCTAATAGTAAATTTTTTGAATATTTCTTTTAATGACTCTTCCTCTAAAACAACATTATTATTTGTAGTTTCAGGAAGTGAAAATAAATCTCTTAATTGTACGTCATCTCTATCTTCAAGTGTTTCAAGATAATTATGCCAGTCTGGTAGCTCCCCTGACCTAACTGCTTTTTGTAGCTTTAAAACAGTTTTTGGTGAAGTAACATGTGTTTCTGCATTCTTTTTATGTTTATAAAAACCACCAATTCCATCAAAAATATCTGCACTTTCTTGCTGATAGATCTTTAAATTCTTATCAAAGTATTCAAACCCATATCCTTCAGTTCTAGTTTTTGAAAATTTAAATACACTATTAATAATTTCATGATTAAGTCCAATAATTTCAAAAAGTTCTGAACCCCTGTAAGAAGATATTGTGCAAATACCCATTTTTGACATAATTTTCAATAGACCTTTGTTTAAAGATTTTCGGTAATTTTCCTGTGCTTGTTCTATAGAGATATTTAAATTTTCATTTTGAACTGATAATTCTCTAACTTTTTCTATAGCTAGATAAGGCCAAACTGCAGAAGCTCCATAAGAGATATGACATGCTACATCATGGGAATCTCTTATCTCCCCAGAGACTGAAATTAAGGATGCTTTAAGTCTTATTCCAGCATCAATCAAATAGTGGTGAACTTTACCTGTGACCATTAGAGATGGTACAACAGACTCTCCTGGCTTAATTTCTCTATCAGTAAAAATAATTACAGATTTATTATTTTCTAATATTTCAAATTTTACTTGTTCACAAATACTGTCTAAAACTTCCTCTAGAGAATTCTCTTCTTTAACAAAAGTTGTAGAGATTAATACCGTTTTATTTTTTAAACCTTTGTTTTGAGTTAATGCATCAAAAGAGGCTTTACTTAATACTGGAGAGTCAAGGGATATAAGATTGGCTTGCTGAGATGTTTCTTTTAATATTGAACCTCTCTTACCAAGATAAGTCTTAGTTGACATTACAAATCTTTCACGTATTGGATCAATTGGAGGATTTGTGACCTGAGCAAATAGCTGATGAAAATACCTTGATAGTCTTGGATTGTTCTTACTCATGACTGCCAAAGATGTATCGTTTCCCATTGAACCAGTTGGTATTTCACCTTTTAACATAGGGATTAGAATTAATCTCTCTTCCTCAGGTGTATATTCATAAAAATCTGAGAGACTGTCTAAATTTATTGCATTATCTTTTTCTTCGTTAAAAGTTTGATCAACTACCAACGGTTTTGAGTTAACCCAATCTATGTATGGGTTTTTTTCACTAAGCTTTGTAATGACTTGGCTCTCATCCAATAGTTCATCATTTTCAATTCTGTATCTGATGGTTTGTCCTGGCTCTAATTGAGCGGTTTTATGCGCACCAGCTTCAACTGATGGACATATTCCCACTTCTGAGGCTGCCAAAACATATCTATCTGAAACCATCCAACGCATTGGTCTCAATCCACTTCTATCTAAGCCAGCAATAATATCTCTTCCATCAGAAGCAACAATTGCTGCGGGCCCGTCCCAAGGTTCGGTTAAAAATGAATGATATTGATAAAATGCTTTTTGCTTCTTTGAAAATCGAGGATTATTTTCCCATGCAGAAGGAATAAGCATTTCTTGAGAGTGAGCAAGGGTCCTTCCAGATCTAACTAATAGTTCGATTGCATTATCGAGTTGACCAGAGTCAGAAATAGAATCGTCAATAAAAGGTTTAAGTTTTTGAATATCATCTTTCCAGTATGATGAAGTAGCATCAACTTCTCTTGCTTTCATCCAAGAATAATTTGATTGAATTGTATTGATTTCACCATTATGTGCAAGCATTCTAAACGGTTGTGCTTTATCCCATGTGGAAGATGTGTTTGTTGAGAATCTTTGATGAAATATACCAAATCTTGTTTTATAAAGTGGATTTCTTAAGTCCCAATAAAAATCAGCCGTCTGCTTAGCAGTAAAAAGGCCTTTGTAGACCACAGTCTTTGAAGAGCAGGAATTTATATGAATATTTAAAAAATCTATTTCTACAATTTTTCGTTCTAAAGTTTTTCTAAATAAATATAATTTCTTTTCGAAATCTTTTGGAGATTCATTCTCTGCACTAACTATTCCATGATAAATTGAAGGTTTTGATTCTCTAGCTAAATCACCAAGAATCTGTTTATCTGTTGGCACTTTTCTCCAATACAAATGTTTTATATCAAACTCTTTAAGTTCTTTATTTATCAGTTCTATTGATTCGTCAACATTTTTTGGATCAAAAAAGCAAGAAATGATGCCAATTTTTTTATTTGTGTCATGTTCTATATTTAGTTCTGCTAACTCTGCTCTAATTAATTCAAATGGAATTTCAGTAAGAACACCTGCTCCATCACCCGTGCCATCTGCAAATTTTGCACCTCTATGATCTAAGTTTGCTAGGCACTCAAGAACTTTTAAGGTCATTCCATGTGTAGGGGGTATGTTTCTAGAAGCAATAAAACCAACGCCACATGAATCTTTTTCTGAAAAGTCGAACATAGTCTCCCAATATTACTTCAAAACTGAACGATTTAAAAGATGAAAATCAGCCAATCGGTCCAATAGGGGGAAACCTAAATGAGTTGTGGCTGATTTTCAAATTTATTTATTTTTTGAGAATAAAATCTCCATACGCAGAAGTTCCATGCTCAGAAGCATCTAAACCTGCAATCTCCTCTTCCGGAGTTACTCTCAAACCTACTACGGAATCTATAACCTTCAGTACTCCATAAGAGGTTGTAAATGCCCATCCTCCTATAGCTAAGATTCCAATTAATTGTGGAACAAAAAGCGACGTGCCACCATAAAATAATCCATCAGTAGTATCAAAAATTGCTACAGCAAGGACACCCCATGCACCACAAATACCGTGTACTGATATTGCTCCAACTGCATCATCAAGTCCTTTCTTCTCAACAAAATTAATTGAATAAACAACTAAGACTCCTGATACTAAACCAATAAGGACTGAGCCTAAGTTGTTTACGTTTGCACATCCTGCAGTTATTCCTACTAATCCTGCTAAAGCACCATTAAGTGTCATGCTTACATCTGGTTTTCCAGAAATCATTGATGTGTACATAGCAGCAATAGAAGCTGCACCAGCAGATAGCGTAGTAGTCACAGCAATCGCAGCTAAATCAACATCAACAGCGGCTAAAGCTGATCCTACATTAAATCCGTACCATCCAAACCAAAGAATGAAAACACCCAATGCTCCTGCAACCATTGAACTTCCAGGGAGAGGTAAAGGTGAACCTTTATCATCGTACTTTCCAATTCTAGGACCTACTATCATAACTCCTGCAAGAGCAGCAAATCCACCAACCATGTGTACAACACCAGATCCAGCAAAATCAATAAAACCTAAATCGCCAAGCCAACCTTGTCCACTCCAAACCCAGTGGGTAACAATTGGATAAATTAATCCACAAATAAAAGGCTGAAATAAAAGATATGCACTAAATTTTGTTCGTTCAGCTACAGCACCAGAAACAATAGTTGCGGCTGTAGCAGCAAAAACTACTTGAAAGAAATAGGTACTTGCTTGACCTTCTAGAAAAAAGTCACCATAAGCAATAAAGCCTCCGAGAGTTGATCCTCCATAAGCAAAAGCAAAGCCAAATGCCCAATATGTTATTGCTCCGACTGAAAAATCCATAAAGTTTTTCATGACGATGTTTACAGAGTTTTTTGATCTAGTGAATCCTGTCTCAACTAGCATAAAACCAGGTTGCATAAACATAACTAGTATTCCAGCTATGAGAACCCACAAACTGTCTACTGAATTAATTATCATTGATTCCATATATCTCCTTCTTTCAAAAACTAAATTTAATATTGTGACATAGTTAATACTTAACAAAAAAGTTAAATGATTATTGCTGAAATGTTTCTTATATGTTTCCTAAAATGAAGCTTTTTTTAAATTTATGAAGCTAAATATCGCTATTCTTAATGCATGCCAAAAAATATTTTAGTTTCTGTAGCTTGGCCATATGCTAGTGGTTCAAGACATCTAGGACACATTGGTGGAGCATATTTACCTGCAGATATTTTCGCAAGATACAACAGAATGATTGGCAATAATGTAATCATGGTATCTGGTAGTGATGTCCATGGAACGCCCATAACGGTAAGGGCTGACGATGAGGGTGTCGAACCTATTGAAATAGTAAATCGATACCATGCTGAATTTCTTGGCTATTGGGAAAAACTAAATATTCAATGGGATAACTACACAACCACCATGACCGATAATCATAAAGAAGTCACGCAGGAAATGTTTCTAAAAATAAAAGAAAATGGATTTATTGAAAAGAACAAAAGTATTCAAGCATTTGATCCTAAAGAAAATAAGTTTCTACCCGATAGATATGTTGAAGGAGAATGTCCAAAATGTAATTACCTTGAAGCTAGAGGTGACCAATGTGATAGTTGTGGAATAACCTTAGATCCGGAAGAACTTATCAATCCAAAAAGTAAAATAAGTGGAAATCCAGCAGAGTTTAAGGAAACAGAACATTATTTTTTAAAGTTGAGTGCCTTAAACGACAAACTTTCTGATTGGTTAAATACCAAAAAAGACTGGAGGCCGCATGTTATTAACTTTTCAAAATCTTTTGTCAATGAAGGATTGCAGGATAGAGCAATAACTAGAGATCTAGATTGGGGTATAGAGATACCAGATAATGAACTTGGGGATGGAAAAAAGATTTATGTATGGTTTGAGGCTGTAATTGGTTATCTATCTGCTTCAAAAGAGTGGGCAATTAACAACGGAACCCCTGAAGCTTGGAAAGATTTCTGGCTAGATGAAAAATCAGAGTCTTACTATTTTGTTGGTAAAGATAACGTACCTTTTCACGCAATAATCTGGCCAGCAATGCTCCTTGCTTATGGAGATTTAAATTTACCAACTAACGTTCCAGCAAACCAATACATATTAATCAAAGGGGAAAAGGCATCCGCTAGTAGGGGTATAGGAAAAACTTTAAATGATTATCTAGATGAATGGAATCCTGATTCATTAAGATACTCTCTTGCAAGTATTCTTCCAGAACAAAATGATTCAGAGATTTCTGAGGATGAAATGATAAGAAGAAACAACGAAGAACTAGTAGCAGCATGGGGGAACCTTGTTCAAAGGGTGTTTTCACAATACATAAATAACTTTGATGATATAGATACAAGTTTTGAATATGAAAAAATTGATGAGGAACTACTTGAAGGTGGAAGAAACTGCTTTATAAAAACAGGAGGAATGATAGAAAAAGTAGAACTTAAATCATCACTTCAAAATGTGATGGCTTATGTAAATACTATTAATGCTTATTTAAATGAAACAGAACCGTGGAAAGTAATAAAAGAAGATAAAAAAAGAGCTAGTGGAATACTGCATTGTGCATTAACTTCTATTGATGCTTGTGCAACTATGTTTACACCTTTTATGCCTACAACTTCAAAAATAGTAAGTGACGCTATTCAAAAAGAAAACCACAACAGTTGGGGAATAAATGAAATTAAAAAAGGTGCCCCTTTAGAAAACATAGGACACCTTTTTAAAAAATTTGATTAGCTTTTTGTAGCTTGAAATACCTCATCTATTTCATTAATCAAACCTAAAAGTTCCTCGCCAACTGCAGGATCTTCTGTTTTTTTAGCCTCACCAGCTTTTTTAGTTGCATTCCAGAAAAGATCGTGAACATTTGGAAATTTTTCTAAATGTTCTGGCTTAAAATAGTCTGTCCAAAGGACCCAAAGGTCTTTTTTAACTTCTTCTGCCATGTCTTCTTTTATGGTTATACATCTTTGTTTAAATGCTGCATCGTCAGATTCTTGATACTTTTTAGATGCATTAACTACTGATTCAGCATTGATTCTTGCTTGTGCTGGATCGTAAACTCCACAAGGTAGATCACAATGTGCATAAGCTATATTTTTCGGTTTAAATAAATTCATTAATCTCCTTTTTTATATATTATAATTTGATAAGAACCTTATGTTTAAAACAGCTGGAAGATTAATAAATTTCAAAACCTTATTTCTTGTCGCTTTGTATGTATTTTTCAAAAGTGACAATAAAAATATAACGACCTATGAGATTAAAGAAGAGAGTATGAGTCCAGCATTGCTCCCAGAGGACTACGTAGTTGCGATTAAAAATAAAGATATATTAAGTCGTGGTGATATTGTAATTTTTAAAAATCATGAAAAAAATATTGACGTTGTAAAAAGAGTAATTGGCCTACCTGGCGAAACAGTCAGTTCTGAAAACGGTAAAGTTCTTATAAATAATTCTGAGATAGATGACATCTGGGCTAAAACTATCACTGATGATTTTATTCAACAATCACTTGGAGAAGACGAAGTATTTGTTCTTGGTGACCAAAGAAGGCTTTCATCAAGTGACTCCAGAACATTGGGTCCAGTATCAACAAAAGATTGTTTGAAAATAAAATATAGATACTGGCCTTATCAAAGGTTTAAAGCATATGAGTAATTCGCTGCATTGTAGTTGGTGTAAAAATGAGATGGCTTATATTCATGGTCATGCTGCATGTATAAGTAGTGGGTGTGCAATGTTTGGATTAAATCAAGCAGAGTGTTGTTCTGGTGAAAGCGCCGAATTTTGCTCAGGAACTCAGCAAAATGAAATTGCATTATCCCCGCAAAGATTACAATAAATTCATAGGGATTATTTATGGAAATTGAAAACAAAACAGTTGAGTCTATTCCGGCAATAACTATTAGATTTGCTGGTGACTCTGGTGATGGAATGCAATTGGTAGGTACAAGATTTACTGACACTTCTGCTTTGTTTGGAAATGACTTAGCAACTCTCCCCGCATTCCCTGCTGAAATTAGAGCACCTCAAGGAACAATTGCTGGAGTTTCTTCCTTTCAAGTTCAAATAGCAGACTTCGATATCTTAACTCCTGGTGATAATCCAGATGTATTAGTTGCTATGAACCCAGCTGCTTTAAAAGCTCACCTCCACGACTTAGCTCCAAATGGAATGTTAATTTTGAATGAAGATGCTTTTGATGAAAAAAATATTACAAAAGCTGGATATAAAGTAGACCCAAGAGAATCTGGTGAACTAGATGGATATAGAGTATTTCAAGTTCCAATGGAAAAACTAACCAAGGAAGCTTTAGAGGAGTTTGATTTACCCGGTAGAGCTGTTTTAAGATCAAAAAACATGATCGCTCTTGGTTTGATTTCATGGACTTTTAATAGACCATTGGAAGATACGGAAAATTGGATAAATGATAAATTTAGTAAACTTCCTGAAATTGCAAAAGCTAATGTCAAAGCGTTAAAAACTGGGTACAACTTTGGAATAACTGTTGAGGCATTTCACCATACATATATTGTTGAGAAAGCATCTCTTCCGCCAGGTGAGTATACAAATATCAATGGGAATATTGGTTTGAGCTGGGGTTTAATTGCTGCTGCTAAGAAAGCAAATTTAGATTTATTTTATGGTAGCTATCCAATAACACCAGCATCAGATATTTTGCATGAACTCTCAAAACATAAAAACTTTAATGTCATTACTTTTCAAGCAGAAGATGAAATCGCAGCTGCAGCTGCCTCTGTTGGTGCTTCATTTACAGGAAAGCTTGCCGTTACTGGTACAAGTGGTCCAGGATTAGCACTCAAAAGTGAAACGATTTCTTTAGCATTGTCTGCAGAACTGCCATTAGTAATTGTAAACGTACAAAGAGGTGGGCCTTCTACTGGGCTTCCTACTAAACCTGAACAATCAGACCTAATGTTTGCTTTATATGGAAGACATGGGGAATCGCCTTTACCTGTTATAGCTGCAAAGTCCCCTTCTCATGCTTTTTATGCTGCTTTTGAGGCTTCCAGAATTGCGTTAAAGTACATGACGCCGGTAATTTTATTATCTGACAACTATGTAGCAACAGGTTCTGAACCATGGAACCTTCCAGATACTGAAACCTTAAATAATCTTGATACAAACATCATTACAAAACTCAATACAGAGGATGGATTTTTACCATTCTTAAGAAATGTTGATACGTTTGCAAGACCATGGGCACTACCAGGGACTCCAGGTCTTGAATACAGAGTTGGTGGCCTTGAGAAAGAAGAGGGAACAGGAAATGTTTCTTACGATGCTGCAAACCACCAATACATGACAGATATGAGAGCATGGAAAATTTCTAACATAGCAAATGATATTGATAAGTTAGAAATTCATGGCGATGAATCTGCTGATACATTAGTGCTTGGTTGGGGCTCAACTTACGGAGGAATTACACAAGCAGTCAATAGGCTTAATGAAAAGGGTGTTAAAGTTGCAAGTGCGCATTTTATTCACCTTAATCCTTTCCCAGACAATACACTTGAAGTCATTTCAAAATTTAAGCAAGTCATAATTCCTGAATTAAATACTGGTCAACTGCTTAAATTAGTAAGAGAGGCTTTTTTAGTTGATGCACGAGGAATTAATAAAGTTTCTGGTGAGACTTTTACAGCTCAGGAACTTACTGATAAAATTGAGGAAATTATAAATGAGTAAAGTACCAGTTACCTATAAAAGAACGGACATGCAAAGTGACCAAGAGGTCAAGTGGTGTCCTGGTTGTGGTGACTACACTATCCTTGCGTCAGTTCAGAACTTCATGGCTGAGATGGGTATCTCCAAAGAAAAAATAGTTTTTGTTTCAGGAATTGGTTGTGCAGCTAGATTTCCATATTATATGAACACATACGGTGTTCACTCAATTCATGGTAGAGCACCTGCAGTTGCTACAGGTGTATCAGTATCAAATCCAGATTTATCTGTTTGGGTAGTCTCTGGTGATGGTGACTCACTATCTATTGGAGGAAACCATTTGATTCATGCACTTCGAAAGAATGTAAACATTAAAATTCTTATGTTCAATAATCAGATTTATGGATTAACCAAAGGTCAGTACTCTCCTACTAGCGAGGAAGGTAAAAAGACTAAGTCATCACCTTTTGGTTCAGTAGAAATGCCACTCAATCCAATGAGTCTTGCATTAGGTGCTGAAGCATCTTTTGTTGCAAGGTCTATTGATATGGATAGAGATCTTACCGCAGGGATTTTAGAAGAAGCTAAAAATCATAAAGGTTCTGCTTTTGTAGAGATTTATCAAAACTGTAATGTCTTCAATGATAAAGCCTTTGAGCAGTTGACTAATAAAGAGACAAAAGTGGCAAATAGAATTAATTTAGTACATGGTGAGAAAACAGTTTTTGGAGAAGATGATCACAAAGCAGTAGTCATTAGAAATGGTATTGCACAAATCGTAGATACAAAAGATGTCGATGAATCTGAAATCTATGTTCATAACATTCATGAAGAAAATCCATCAATTGCTTTCTCTTTGTCTAGACTTTCTCATGGACCATATGGCCCAACACCTCTTGGTGTATTTCGAAAAGTAGAACGAGATACCTTTACCGAAGAAGTTCATGGGCAAATCGATATGGCTAAAGAGCAAAAAGGCGAAGGTGAGCTAGATAAGCTCATTCGTTCTTTAGGTACTTGGGACGTTAGTTAAAAAGTTTTATTCGTCTAAATAATCTATCTGATCAGTAGGCATTATCAATGCTGTTGCAGCATTAACAATATGGGAAACAATTCTTTTTAAATATCTAAAAAATAATGTTGTAGCGACTGGATGTTGGATTTTTTCTTTGTCCTCTAATAAAGCAGTTATTTTTTCATCAATATTTGATGATATTGATGATCCTAAAGTAATTAAATCCTGTACTTTTGATTCATCATCCAGGGCCAAGCAGGACTGAAGGTAAACAATTAATTTTCCAATATCATTTCGTAATTCAATATAACTGTCTAAATCGTCACCTTTAGCAAAAGTATTGCCTGTTTCAGCAATTTCAAAAAGGTTCTTGCAGTAATCTCCAATTCTCTCAATATCTTTTGACATGGTCATATAAGAAAGAAGTAAAGGAATGTCTAGATTTCTAGAGTTAACTGCAGAATGAACTATCATTTCCCTTCTTACTTCTCTATGAAGCTCATTAATGGACTTATCAGTACTGTACAGATCATCTCTTACTGTATCTAGGTTTGTGTCACCCAATAAG